>MDTA01035456.1_pt1 | contig 28700 bp, 24 predicted proteins | sample 811151 | NCBI WGS metagenome assembly MDTA01 (sample SAMN05326648, study PRJNA326480) | marine metagenome | isolation source: seawater | place: Indian Ocean: South | collected 2010 | reverse complement strand
GATAACATTATTTAAGTTTCTGGAGGCGTAGTTCAGTTGGTTAGAATGCCTGCCTGTCACGCAGGAGGTCGAGGGTTCGAGTCCCTTCGTCTCCGTGAAATTGTAATACAAAATGTTAAGTAGAATTAGAGAAAATTTGAGTTCGTGGGTGGTAGGCTTACTAATAGTTCTTGTAGCGATCCCATTGATATTTATGGGTCTTGGCGATTATCAATCTCCTAGTAATTCATACGTTGTCAGAATCAATGATCAAAATATTACTAACTCTAAAATTGAACAAGAAGTTTATCAATATAAACAGGCATTGAGTAAAAACTACGGTGGCTCAATACCTCCTATCTATACCGATCAATTTATCAAAAAAATTACTGTTGAGTATATTGTTAGAACAACGCTCATTGACCAAATGTCTCGTGAGTTTGGTCTAGTCTTTCACAATCAATCAATTTTAGATGATTTATATAACACAACTGCTTTTAAAGACAATGGAGTTTTTAATAAAGATACGTATAAATCTCAACTATTTCGTTTAAACGTTTCACCTGAAATCTATGAGAGTTATGTATACCAAAAAGGGATCAGTGAACAACTGAAAAAATCTATAACTGATACTTCTATATTAACAAAAAATGAAATTCTTAACTTAACATCAAACAGATTCCAAGAGAGAACAGTTGATTATAAGATCTTGTCAAGAACGCAAGTTATGAATAATCTTGCTATATCTGAGGATGCCCTCCTAGATTACTATCAATCCAATAAACAAGATTTTCATGAACCAGAGCATGCGATATACAAGTTTATAGAGGTGAGTAAAGATAATATATCAGACACTATTAACATATCCGATAGTCAAATAAAAGAAGAATACGATAACAGACTGAGAGATGGAATGTATAGTGGAACGAAAAAATTTAAGATCTCCCATGTTTCTATATCAACAACAAATAACGAGAATAATACTCAAGAAAAAATTTATGCGGACCTCTTAGCTGGCAAATCATTTAAACAGGTATCAGAAGAGTATGACGTAAGCGAGGATTCAAAATCTAATCAAGGCTTTATGGGTGAATTTGCAGTAGAAGATCTACCTGCTCCTTTTAAATCTGCAATGTATGAGTTAGATGTTGGTGAAATTTCTAAACCATTTGAGTATCAAAACAAATACCATATTGTCTCTGTAAAATCGATAACAAAAGATAAAACTACTAATTATGATATTGTTAAAAAAGACATTAGAGATGAAATGCTCAGCGAGATGACAGCCAAAAAGTTTTTTAGCTTAATTGATGAAGTAAATGAAATTATTTATACAGGTAATAGTGATATATCGTATTTAGCAGATTTACTAAAAGTATCAGTAAACAAGAGTACTCGAGTAAACAAAGAATCGGGTAATGGAGTATTTAAATTTAATCATGTTCGAAATGATTTATTTTCAGATGAAATTCTTTTTAATAATAAATTATCTCAGCCTATATTTATCGATGATGACAGATTCATAGTAGCACAAGTAGACAAATATTTTGAAAAGAGACAAATGACTTATGATGAATCTAAATCAATTATAGAACAACTTGTGCTCGATAATCAAACAAGTGAAAAACTTATATCTACATCAGAGGGTTTGAGAGATAATCTAAATGCAGGTATTGAAAAAATTGACTCATCCTTTGAGACCTTTACTGGTTCAACTGATTCTGAGACATTAAATGAAGATCTCAAGAAAATATTTTTTAACTCTAATCCTACGCTTGGTTTCCAATTTAAAATATTACAATCAAGAGATTCTATTGTTTTTAGAATACAATCTATAAACAAGGCTCCTGAGGTTAAAAAAGATGACAATTATACTGACTTTGTAAACTTTACTGAGAATACATATAGTGAGTCGGATTTTGATAGAGTATTTAGGATCTTCAAAAATAAATCTATTATCGAAATAGATGATAAGATTCTTTATGGTAATTAGACGCTGACTATATTGAAACCAGAGTCTACGTAGATCGTTTGACCAGTAATTCCATTTGCTAAGTTAGACACGAGAAAAAGGGCAGTATTACTCACATCATCGTTACAGATATTTCTTTTCAGAGGAGATCTTTCACTAACGATTTTTAAAATATCGTTGAAACCTGAAATACCAGATGCTGCAAGAGTTTTTATTGGTCCAGCTGAGATCGCATTTACTCTCACATTATTTTCGCCTAATGAAACAGCCATGTATTTGACATTCGCCTCTAAGCTTGCTTTAGCAAGACCCATAATATTATAGTTCTTTACTACTTGATTAGCTCCTATATAAGATAAAGTAATTAGCGATCCTTCTGAATTTATTATGTCTCTAAATTCTTTTGCAATCGCAGAAAATGAATAAGAACTTATATCATGAGCTATTTTAAACCCCTCTCTAGTAACATTATCCAAATAATTACCAGCAAGTTCAGCACGTTGAGCAAAGGCAGCTGAATGAACTATAATATCAATATTTTTATGAGATTTTTCGATCGTTTTCCTAAGATTTATTATTTCTGCATCAGATGATAAGTCACATGGCAGTACTGCTGGTTTTGTTGATAGATCCTCAGCTATTTTCTTTACCCTAGATAAAAGTTTTTCATTCTGATAAGTGAGAATTAGCTCCGCACCAGCTTTATCGAGAGCTTTTGCTATACCTGTAGCGATGGATCTATCGCTAGCTATTCCTATTACTAATGCTTTTTTATTTTTTAGGTTAATCATGTAGATTCAAATTTAGTTATAATTAGAATATCATAATATTATATGAATTATCTTAAAATCGATGAATAATCTAAAACAATTACTGTATTTGTTTATTGCATGCATCTTCCTTTTGATACTATCTAAGGAAGTCTACGCTGCTGAGTATTCAATATCTCAGGGTTATCCAGCTAAATACCCTGATAATTTCAAGCATTTTGAGTATGTTAACCCGAAAGCAAAGCAAGGTGGTACCATTCGATTATCTGCATTTGGCACATATGAATCTCTTAATCCATTCCTATTGAAATCACTTGCACCAGCAGGTATTAACAATCTCGTTTTCGAAACATTAATGGTTAGAAGTTTAGATGAACCATCATCTAGTTATGGACATATTGCATCAGGATATGATTTAGCAGATGATGGCTTATCAGTTACATATTTTATTAAAACCAATGCAAGATTCTCCAATGGCGACCAAATTACAGCAGGCGATGTTAAATTTTCATTTGAAACGCTTATCAGTGATATCTCACATCCACAGTATAGATTATACTGGGCAGACATAAAAAGTGTGAGGATATTAAATGATAGATCCATAAGATTCTTATTTAAAAAAATTAATCCCGAACTCCACATGATAATAGGTGATTTACCTGTATTTTCTAAGAAATGGTTAAATAATAAAAGTTTTGAAGACACGATACTCGATCAACCTATTGCAAGTGGCCCATATATAATTGATTCTTTTGAGCCTGGAAAATACATAAAATATAAAAAGAATAAAAATTATTGGGCCTCATCAGAGCCGACCAGAAAAGGAATGTATAATTTTGATTATATTGAATATAAATACTATAAGGATATGACTGTTGGTTTAGAAGCATTTAAGGCTGGTGAATACGATTACATATTTGAAAATCACTCTAAAAGATGGGCTAGAGATTATTCAGGTCCAAATTTTACTAATGGTACAATTTTAAAAACAGTGCTTAAGCACGAGAATAATGCTGGAATTCAAGGATTTATTTTCAACACACGGAAAAAGGTTTTCCAGAGCAAAAAAGTTAGAAAAGCAATAACTCTAGCTTTTGATTTCGACTGGTCAAATAGGAATTTATTTTATAATCAATATCAAAGATGCACCAGTTATTTTAGTAATAGCGAGTTATCTGCTGGAAATTCACCTACAATTAATGAAATAAAGATGGCTAAGAGCTTGGATATATCATCAAGCAAAATCAAAAATAAAGATTTAACATTTATATCAAGAAGTGATAACTTCAGAGAGAACCTTATAAAGGCAAAAAAAATATTTGATGACCTTGGTTGGAAAGTCAGGGATAATGTTCTCCATGATAATAATGGAAGGCCTATAGAGTTTGATTTTTTGTTAGCTCAAAAAGGATTTGAAAGAATATTAGCGCCTTTTTCAAAAAATTTAAAGAAGCTAGGCATTAAACTCAATTACAGAACAATTGATGTATCTCTTTATCAAAGACGTGTCGATACTTTTGATTTTGATATGATGGTGATGAGCTATCCACAATCTCAATCTCCCGGTAACGAATTGTTTGCAATGTTTCATTCTAATAGTGCTGAAAGGCGAGGTTCTTATAACGTTGGAGGAATAATTAATAAAGATGTTGATAAGTTAGTAGATAAAATTGTTTACTCTAATAATCGCCAAGAGATGATTACTGCTTCACATTTATTAGATCGAATTTTATGGAATGAATTTTATCTCCTACCGAATTGGTATATTAATGAGCATAGAGTAGCCTTTTTTGATAAATTTGGAATGCCTAACAAACTGCCAAAATACTATCAACCAACAGATTATGTTCTAAAAACTTGGTATTTGAAGTAATGCTGAAATATATTTTAAAAAGAATAGCTCTAATGATACCAACATTATTCGGTGTTCTTTTTATTACTTTTGCTGTAATTCAATTTGTACCGGGAGGTCCAATAGAACAAATTACAAGTCAATTAAATGATCTTAACGTATCGGGTGAGGCATCTACTGGAGGATCAAGTATTTATAGAGGATCAAGTGGCCTTGACGAGGATCACATAGAGCAGTTAAGGGAGTATTATGGTTTTGATAAGCCATTTTTAGAGAGATTCATGGTTATGATGACTAACTACCTTAGATTTGATCTTGGTGATAGTTATTTTCATCATCAGAGTGTTTCTGAGTTGATAGTTGATAAGTTGCCTGTATCTATAAGTCTTGGCTTATGGTCTTTTATAATTATTTATTCAATATGTATACCACTAGGTATTAAAAAAGCAGTAAGACATGGTAGTAATTTTGACCTAATATCTAGCACTATCATTTTAGTTGGCTATTCAATACCAGGATTCGTTTTAGGTATCGGTTTGATAGTTTTATTGGGCGGTGGAAGTTTTTTTGATTTATTTCCTACGCGTGGGATAGTCTCAGATAATTGGGATAATCTCAATCTTATTGGTAAAATCTTAGACTATTTATGGCATATGACTCTTCCAATTATATGCTCTGTAATAGGAAGTTTTGCGGTCATGACTATGCTTACTAAAAATAGTTTCATAGAGGAGATAAACAAACAATATGTATTAATGGCTAAGTCAAAAGGTTTGTCTGAGAACGCAGTGTTGTACAGACATGTTTTTAAGAACGCCCTCATACCCATCTTAACAGGTTTTCCAGCACAATTTATTTCTGCTTTTTTCACAGGCAGCATATTGATCGAGACAATATTCTCTCTTGACGGTATAGGACTTTTATCTTATGAATCAATTTTACACAGAGATTACCCTGTTGTTCTTGGAACACTTTATCTCTTCACATTACTAGGTTTGTTAGCAAAATTACTTACTGATTTAAGTTATGCTTTTGTAGATCCAAGAATAAAATTCTCCTCTATAGGCTTAGGTAAGAACGAGTAAGTAAAATGAAAGAAAGGAGTAGAGCTATATGGGTAAAATTTAAATCGAGCAAAAGAAACCTCTATAGTTTATATATTTTTTCTTTCATATTTTTGTTATCGATATTCGCAGAATTGATAAGCAATGACAAACCCATATTAATGATGATCGATGACAAACTATATTTTCCATTGGTTCTTGAATATAAGGAAACACATTTTGGTGGTGTTTTCGAGACAGAAGCAGACTATAAAGATGATTTTATGCAAGAATTAATCAAGAGAAATAATAATTGGGCCATCTTTCCTATTAACCCAAATTCATATAATACAATTAATCTCAATAATTCAACACCTAATCCAGCACCACCTTCTCTGCATAATTATCTTGGTACAGATGATCGAGGCAGAGATGTATTAGCAAGATTGATTTATGGTTTTAGGCTATCAGTTATATTTGCTTTTATGTTGACAATTATAGCCGTAATTATTGGTATTTTTTTTGGCGCAATTCAAGGATATTTCGTAGGCAGAACAGATTTGTTTCTTCAGCGCTTTATTGAGATATGGAGTTCAATGCCAGAACTCTATCTCCTAATTATATTTTCATCATTGTTTGAACCAAGCCTATCACTTCTAATTATTTTACTTTCTTTATTTGGTTGGATCGGATTATCTGATTATGTTAGAGCAGAATTTTTGAAAGGACGTAATATGGATTATGTGATTGCAGCTAGAACAATGGGACTATCGAATTATGAGATAATAACAAAACATATATTACCAAATAGTATGATTTCTGTAATTACTTTTTTACCATTTAGAATAAGTGGAGCAATTTTAATACTGACAAGTTTAGATTTTCTAGGATTAGGTGTACCACCAGATACACCAAGTCTTGGAGAGTTATTATCACAAGGAAAAGAAAATATAGAGGCGTGGTGGTTATCACTAACAACTTTTTTTGTGTTGGTTGGAACACTCTTACTTCTCATCTTCATAGGCGAGGGTATTAGAGAATCTATGGATTCAAGATCATGAATAAGAATTTACTCAATATTGAAAATCTATCCATTAACTATGTAGATATGGAACATAATAAGAACATAATTAAGAATATATCTATTCAAGTTAAAGAAGGCGAGATACTAGGTTTAGTGGGTGAGTCTGGTTCAGGTAAATCAATGACTGGATTAGCTATCAACTCTTTACTAGACAAGAAAAAGTTTATTGCCACAGAAGGTAAGATATTTTTTGATGATGATAATATTTTAGAAAAGAGTGAGGAGGATCTTTTAAAAATAAGAGGTAATAAAATTTCAATGATTTTTCAAGAACCAATGCTTTCTTTAAATCCTGTGCATACTTTAAAGACACAAATCTGTGAAGTAATAAAACTTCACATCACAGATGATGAGAGAAAATTTCCAGATATTATTAAATCTATTTTTTCTAAGTGTGGTCTTGAATATGAAGATAAGATACTTAATAGTTATGCTCATATGTTATCTGGTGGTCAGAGACAGAGAGCAATGATTGCGATTTCAGTTGTGTGTAATCCAAAACTACTAATTGCTGATGAACCGACGACAGCTTTAGATGTTACTTTGCAACTCCAAGTTTTAGAGCTATTAAAAAAACTTAGTAAAGAGAATGGTATGTCTCTAATACTAATTTCACATGATTTGGATTTAATTAAAAATTATACAGACAATGTTGTTATTATGAAAGACGGTGAAATTGAGGAGGCTAATTCAACAAAGGAGATTTTTGATAATCCACAATCTAATTATACAAAACAATTGATAAATTGTAGACCCGTAAGAATGATAGAGCAAAATAATTCTAACCAAGAACTATTAAAAATTAATAATTTAAACTGCCGTTTCTTGACACAAAACTCATTCTTTAAGAATAAAAAAAAGTATTTCCATGCTCTGACGGACATCAATCTTAGTCTCAATGTTGGAGAAACTCTTGGTGTAGTAGGCGAATCTGGATCTGGTAAATCTACTCTAGCGATGTCAATACTGCAATTACTTAAATATCAAGGACAGATTATATTTGATGGAGTCTCACTTGAACTAATGAATAAAGAAGATCTGAGAAATCAAAGAAAAAACTTTCAAATTGTTTTCCAAGATCCGTATTCTTCATTATCCCCTCGGCTAAATATATTAGAAATACTATCTGAGGGTTTATCTGTCTATGGAAATTATACAGACTCTCAATTAATAAAATTATGTGAAGAACTTTTAAATGAAGTAGGTCTTGAATCATCTATGATGTATAGATACCCACATCAATTTTCAGGTGGTCAACGACAACGTATAGCAATTGCTCGTGCCATTTCATTGAAGCCAAAATTAGTAATCATGGATGAACCAACAAGTGCCCTAGATGTAGTTGTTCAAAAAAATATACTTGATTTAATTGTTTCTATTCAGAGGAAATACAATTTAAGTTATATTTTTATCTCTCATGACATAAAAGTGGTTGGTGCAATTTCACATAAAATATGCGTTTTAAAAAAATCTGAAATTGTCGAGTTTGGTGAAACAAACAGTATTCTTCACAAGCCTAAGTCGGATTATACGCGACAGTTGATTAGGTCAACTTCATTCAGTAGTTAGTATATCTTGTAACACTTGGTAATATATATCTTTCAGCATGGTGATATTATCTAAAGTCGTCGATTCATTAATTTTATGAATTGATTTATTCACCAAACCAAATTCAATTACATCATCGCAAATCTTTGCCATGAATCTACCATCTGATGTCCCTCCATCTGTTGATATTGAAGCATCTTTCTTGGTTATTTTTTGAACTGCTTTAGAGCAAACGTCAAGTAGTCTTGAATCTTTTGATAAGTAAGGCTCACCCGAGTGTGACCATTTAACTGAATAATCGACCCCCTCATTATCTAAAATTGAAATCACAGTACTTTTCAGGGAATCTGCGTCTGTCTCAGTCGAGTATCGGAAATTAAAATCCATTGTTAGCACACCCGGTATGATATTACTTGCTCCAGCACCACTATTTATATTTGAAACTTGAAAAGATGTCGCTGGGAAGTACTCATTTCCCTTATCATATTCTTGATTAATAAGTTTTTCTAATACAGGTGAGAATAAATGAATAGGATTTTTTGCATTTTGTGGATAAGCTATGTGTCCTTGAATACCTCGTATTTCAAGATTACCTGATAATGAGCCTCTTCTGCCATTTTTGATCGTATCCCCAAGAGTCTCTTTGCATGAAGGTTCACCCACAAGACAGAAATCTATTCCAGTATCTTTTAGCTCTTCTTTGACTAAACTTTGTATACCATGTATTGCAGGCCCCTCTTCATCGCTGGTTAAAATCACCATCAGTGATCCATTTATATCTTTAGTCATTTTTAAGAGTTCTTCTATAGCTATTAGCATAGATGCGATGCTCCCTTTCATATCTGAAGTACCTCTACCAAAAAGTGTTCCGTTATCTTCATGGAGCTCAAACGGAGGAGAATTCCATTTTTCAATCTGTCCAATTGGCACAACATCAGTATGGCCAACAAATGCAATTCTTGGACTTTTACTACCATAAGTTGCTATTAGGTTACTAACTCCCGATTTCTCAATTATGTTTATATCAAATCCAAAGTTTTTGAGGAAGTCTGAAATTATAGACTGGCAACCATCGTCATTTGGAGTGATTGATTGACATTTAATCAATTTCTCAAGCATTATGTACACATTATTAGTTTTCACACTCATTTTTCTTCTAGTCTTTTTGTTAATATCTCTGATCCACTTTTCGTGACTAAGATTGTATGCTCCCATTGTGCTGAAAGTGATTTATCTTGCGTAACGACTGTCCATCCATCATTAAGCACTCTTGTTCCAGCTTTCCCAGCATTTATCATCGGCTCAATAGTGAATGTCATTCCTTCTTCTAAAATAATACCAGTGCCTTCTGTCCCATAATGAAGTATCTGAGGAGATTCATGAAAATTTCTTCCTATTCCATGACCACAATATTCTCTAACGACAGAGAAGTTATTATCCTCTGCATGTTTTTGAATGATAGCCCCAATTGTTCCAATATGAAGCCCCGGCTTTACTGCATCAATTGCCATCATCATACATTCTCTAGTAATTTTACATAACCTTTTTGCTAATATAGATGGTTTACCTATCAAAAACATTTTACTTGTATCTCCATGAAAGCCATCTTTAATAACAGTCACATCTATATTAATTATATCACCACTTTTAAGAATTTTGTTTTTTGTTGGGATGCCATGACATACCTGATGATTCACAGATGTACATATTGACTTAGGAAAACCATGGTAATTTAAAGGAGCAGGGATGGCATTCTGCTCATTTACAATATAATTGTGACATATAACATCTAGTTCATGAGTTGTAACTCCAGCATGCACATGCTCCTCTATCATTTCTATTACCTCTGAGGCTAGTTTACCCGCTACTCTCATTTGGGAGATTTCCTTCTCGTTTTTTAAATCAATCATATATCTCTAAAACCCACATTTTCTAGCACAAATTATCAGATTTTTATTGTTCATTCCATGTAAATATGATAAAAAACCATATCAATGTATTATTGTAGAACGATTTGGAGTAAATATATATAAGTGGCCAATTTATCAGTGAAAGAGATGATTTCAGCAGGTGTTCATTTTGGGCACCAATCTAAGTACTGGAATCCAAAAATGCGCCCATTCATTTTTACAACTTACAAAAAACTCCATATTATCAACTTAGACAAAAGCATTGAAAGGTTCAAATCTGCATCTGCTTTCATAGAAAAATTAGCTAAAAATAATTCAAAAATATTATTTGTTGGTACAAAGAGAGCAGCTAGAGAGATAGTTAAGAAACATGCTACGAATGTAAAGATGCCATATGTGAATAATCGTTGGCTGGGTGGTATGCTTACTAACTTTGATACGGTAAAAAAATCCATACAAAAACTTGAAGATCTTAAACGTCACTTGGAGAGATCTAAGCTACTTGAGGACATGACGAAAAAGGAAACATTATCAATAAAAAAGCAAATAACAAAATTAGAAAAAAACCTTTATGGGATAAAAGATCTTGAAAGGTTACCCGATGCATTATTCGTAATTGATACAAGATATGAGAAGATTGCAATACAAGAAGCTAATAAGCTTAACATCCCAGTTATAGCAATTGTGGACAGTAATAATTCTTTCGATGGAGTTGATTACATGATACCAGGGAATGATGATTCGATGTCTTCAATTGAGTTATTTGTTAGTGAGATCTCAAAAATTATAAACAATAACAGACAACAAACACAAACAAAACCTGATAGTCATGGGTCAGCAAGAAAATCATCTAAAAAAAAGCAAGTAATAGAGATAGAAAAAGATAAATCAAAAAAACAGTCTGAGTCTGATAAAAAGGATTGATACATGACTTCTGAACTAGATCTTTTAAAACAACTGAGGGAAATTACAGGTGCTGGTGTAATGGACTGTAAAAAATACCTTAAAAAAGCAAATAATGATGTAACTCAAGCTGTAAAACTTATGAGATCTGAAGAAGGGATAAAAGCAGAAAAAAAATCATCTAGAATTGCAGCTGAAGGTGTTGTTTATTTTTACTCAGATGATGGCAAAGCAATATTAATAGAAATAAATTCAGAAACAGATTTTGTAGCAAGAAGTGATGATTTTATTAATTATGTCAGAGAATGCTGTAATAAAATACTTCAAACAGATCTTCTTGATTTCGAATCGATGAGCGCAGATGAGAATAAAGCTTATTTAAAAGAAATGGAAGAACACAAAAAAAGTGCGATTGCCAAATTAGGTGAGAATATAGTAATACGTCGTTTTAACGTCTTTAATGTAAAAGAAAAATGTGTTGTCGGCTATACTCATAATAATAAGATTGGCGCTGTTGTGGTTTTAGAAAAAACCGATGAAGCTCTTGCTAAGGATATATGTATGCAAATCGTAGCATCAAATCCAATTTCTATCGACGAAAAAACTATAGATGAATCAGTGTTATCAAACGAAAAAGACATCTATAAGGCAGAACTAGATAAAATCGACAAAAAAGAAGACATAAAAAGAAATATTTTAGAAGGTAAAATCAAAAAATTTATCTCAGATAATACATTGTTAGACCAACCTTTTATTAAAGATAGCTCTACATCACTCAGGAAACTGCTAAAAGGCAATACTATTATCTCATTTCTCAGATTTCAACTTGGCGAGGGCTTAGAGAAGAAAAATGAAGATTTTGCCAAAGAAGTATATAGTCAGATTAATAAGTAATAGTATATAACTACTTATTAATCATGATTACAAAAATTACACGTAATGATAGAATATAATCATCATGATAGAGGGAATAAAACAAGAAACAGAGAAATTAATGGGGAAAACCATTGATAGTCTACACTCTACATTATCTAAAATAAGAGCTGGAAGGCCTAACCCAAGTATGTTAGATAGTATCGAAGCTGATTACTTTGACGTAAAAACTCCTCTTAAACAGCTTGCAAATATATCAGTCACCGATGCCTCTACTCTTAGTCTGAATATTTGGGATAAAAATGCGATTAAACCTATAGAAAAAGCGATAATTGATTCTAATCTAGGACTATCTCCAGTAGTTAATGGCACAAACATTCTAATTAAAATACCCCCTCTTACACAAGAAAGACGAGATGAGTTAAAAAAATTACTCAAAAAAGAAGGTGAAAATACGAAGGTCTCTTTGAGGAATATAAGAAGAAACACAAATAATACTATTTCGAATTTAGAAAAAGATAAGAAAATATCAAAAGATTTTGAGAGGGATTACATTATCGAAATCCAAGAAATTACCGATGATTATATAAAACAATCAGAGATTATTATAAATGAAAAAATGACGGAGATAAGCGAAGTCTAAATGGCTAACAGTATTATAAAACATGTCTCTATTATCATGGATGGTAACGGACGCTGGGCTAGAGAAAGAAATATGCCAAGGTCATATGGACATAGAAAAGGTATTGATACTGTTAAAAAAATTATTAACGCAGCTTTAGTCAGACAAATATCCGCTCTTACACTTTTTGCCTTTAGTAGCGAGAACTGGATAAGACCTTCAAATGAGGTTAAGTTGTTAATGACTTTGTTTAGGGAATCCATAATAAACAATATGGAGAATCTTCATGAAAATAATATAAAAGTTAATTTTATCGGTGATCTCTCGAAATTTGATCGTTCGCTTAAAAAATATATATATACTCTCGAAGAATTAACTAAAGACAATTCTGGCCTAGAATTGAATTTTGCTGTTAACTATGGTGGTAAATGGGATATTATAAATGCTGTTAACAAGGTAATATCTACAAAAGATGACTCAAGTGATAAATACATAAATAAAGATGATATTGAGAAGCATTTGTCTTTTTACAAAAATCACCCTGATCTCATGATTAGAACAGCTGGAGAGCATAGGCTTAGTAATTTTATGTTATGGCAACATGCATATACAGAACTCTATTTTACAGATACTTTGTGGCCTGACTTTAATGAAGAAAATTTCGACAACGCTATCAAATTTTTTCATAACAAAACTCGAAAATTCGGTGGTCTAAAATCTGTAAAACAAATAGAGCAAAATGAAAAGTAGAGTCATTACTGGTTCTTTATTAGCTCTAGCATTCGTATTTTGTATATTATTGTTACCATCATTTGTCCTAGGTATTCTTTTGACTTCGTTATTTGTCTATGCATTTATAGAATGGTTATCATTAACTACATTGAGTAATCAAATAAAAATAATATATATATTACTTTTTATAATCACAATTTTCATATCTCTCAACATTTCAAGAGATATTTTCTATGACTTAATTAGCATCGCTATCATGTTTTGGACAATAGTTGCCTTAGTTATAATTTTTAATGCATCATTGCTAAAATCTGTTCTCTCAAAATTAGCTCCTTTGTTTGGTTTTGTCAGTCTATACCTTACTTGGATTGTTATAATTCATATGTCATCTCAAGCAAGTCTTCCAGTAATAAATCAATCTATAACGAATATATTTGAAGATAATAATTTCGATAATGTAAGGGGATATTTCTTATTCATCATAGCAATTGTATCATTATCCGATATTTCTGGTTACTTGGTTGGAAAGACACTCGGAAAGATTAAGCTCTGTGAGAGTATTAGCCCCAATAAAACTGTAGAGGGCTTTGTTGCATCTATCTTTATACCATCAATTCTATTTATATTTTACTTTATCATTTTTAAAGAATATTCTTTACTTGGCTTAGATTTTTTATTCATAATAACGTGCTGTATATCTTGTACAATAGGAGATTTATTTATTAGTATTTTAAAGCGTACATTTAATAAAAAGGATTCCGGTAGTTTACTACCAGGACATGGAGGACTTCTAGATAGGCTCGATAGTTACCTTCCTGCTACTATTGTTTTTTATTACTGGATGTTTATATGAGAAAACAGAATATAACGATACATGGATCTACAGGGACTATTGGCAAGAATGCTTTATCAGTTATTGCTAAGTCTAGCAATCAATACAAAGTATTTGCATTGTCTGCTAAATCTAAGATTAAAACTCTTTATAATCAAATAAAGAAATTTACACCAAAATATGCAGTAGTACTTAGTAAAGAAAAAGCCAGAAGCTTGTCGTATCTCTGTGCAAACGATAATATTTCCACAAAAATACTTTTTGGCGCTGATAGCTATGATCGCATATCATCTGATAGAAGAGTTGATTGCGTTCTCTCAGGAATATCAGGTACATCTGCTCTACATCCAACATATGCAGCAATTCAGTCAGGTAAGAAATTATTACTTGCAAATAAAGAATCTTTAATTATGTCAGGAGAATTAATGCTAAAAGCAGCACAAAAAAGTGGATCAGAAATCATTCCTATTGATAGTGAGCATAATGCACTTTTTCAGATACTGTCACCATTATTTAAAAGCTCAAAGATTAATTTACGAAAAAGTGATGAGATAGCAAAAATTATACTCACTGCATCAGGTGGACCATTTCTGAATTTTAAAAAAAAAGAACTCAAAAATGTAACACCTAATCAAGCAACGAAACACCCAAACTGGATAATGGGAAAAAAGATTTCAGTCGATTCAGCAACAATGATGAATAAAGGTCTAGAAATTATAGAAGCATCAATCCTTTATGGAATTGACTATAGTAAAATAGATGTATTAATCCACCCACAGAGTATAATCCATGCATTTGTTACTTTTACTGATGGATCGACAATATCGCATCTTAGCGATCATGATATGAGGATCCCAATAAGTTACGCTCTATCATGGCCGAAGAGATATAATAAAACAATTAGAAAAGAACATTTTCCAGCCATAGATACGCTTACATTGCGAAAAGTAAAAAAAAGAGAATTTCCATGTTTAGATTTGTGTATTGAATCTATTAAAATCGGCAAAAATGCGCCCACTATAATAAATGCAGCTAATGAAGTAGCAGTTGAACATTTTCTTGATAAGTCTATTAAATTTACTGACATTCCTATCATAATCAAGACTATATTAGAAAGATCACGATTTGTCCGATTGAAAAACATTGATGATGTTATAGAATGTAACATAGAAACGAGAAAACTGACAACAAACCTAATTGAGAGCAAATGGAAATAATACAAAGCATTATTGGTTTTTTTATTGCAATTGGAATATTGGTAACGTTTCATGAATTTGGTCATTTTATAGTCGCCCGATTATTTAATGTTACCGTTCTCAATTTTTCAATTGGGTTCGGAAAAAGCATATATTCTAAAAAATTCCCCGGTGAAACAACAGAGTATAGTATTGGCGCAATCCCACTAGGAGGATATGTAAAAATGCTTGAATCACAGGAGATGGATGACTTAGATAAAAATAATCCTAATTTTGCTACTCAGTTTTGTTTCGATAAACAATCAGTTTACAAAAGGTTTTTAATTGTCGCAGCAGGTCCAATTTTTAATCTTATTCTTGCTGTATTTTTTTTCATTTTAGTTCATCTGTCTGGTATAACCGGCATGAAACCACTGATAGAATCAATTGACGGAGTCTCTGAAACAGTTTTGTCATATCAAGATAATGCATTGATTATGAAAGTTAATGATGTCGATACTAAACGATGGCAGGATGTTAGAGTAGAGACACTTAATGGAATAGTTAGAGGAGACAATCAGCTAACTCTTACTCTCTTGAAAAATGATGGTATAACACAAAATATTGAGATACCAATTGAACAGAGTGTTCTCAAGAAAAAAGGGGATATAATAAAGAATATTGGTTTTGTGCCAACTAAACCTGATTTCGGTACCACCTTAGGTGGCGTTCAAGAGAACTCTCCTGCATCATTAGCAGGTTTACAAGCTGGTGATAAGATTATTTCAATCAATGGTCGAGCCGTATCAAAATGGTCTGATTACGTAACTATAGTCCGCAACAATCCCAATAATATTTTGCGTCTAGATGTGTTAAGAGAACAAAAATTGCTAGATATTATTCTAGTGCCTAGTGAAATGAAAATAGATAATCAAATAATTGGGTATGCTGGTATTTCACCTACCCGTGGAGCTTTGGAAAAATATCGTATTAACGTCAAGTACCCCTTGATTGAGTCTATAAATAAATCAGTTAATCTTACTATAGATTATACTTTATTAACTTTTAAGATGATATTTAAGTTGTTTTCTGGTCAAGCGAATGTTGAAAATATAAGCGGACCGTTAAGTATTGCAGAGTTCTCCGGAAAATCACTGGCAATGGGATACGTTTATTTTATATATTTAATGGCAGTATTGAGTATTAGTCTAGGGGTTCTAAATTTACTTCCTATTCCTATGCTAGATGGCGGTCATCTTGTTTACTATACGATCGAGATGATTATAGGTAAGCCTGTATCAATGAAAATTCAATTAATAGGACAACAACTTGGAATAGTTGTTCTCTTGAGTATAATGGTGCTAGCTTTCTATAATGATTTTTTGAGAATTTTCAGTGATTAAAAATTTTTTTCTGTTTGTATTTTTTTTAAACTTGTTTCTTGCTAGCCAGTTTGTCTACTCCGATGATAGTCAAGTTATCATCAATAAGATTATAATCGAGGGAAATCAGAGAGTGACTGATGATACCGTATTAAGTTACGCTGATATTTCAGAGGGCGATATTTTTACCAACCAAATAGGGCAAAGGATTATCAAAGATCTCTATGAAACCAGCTATTTCGACGATATTTCACTGAGAGTAGATGGAAATGTGCTTTTAATAAAGTTTATAGAAAAACCTATAATATCGATAATTAATATTACTGATAACAAAATTATTGAGGATGATGATATATTTTCAGCTCTTGATAACGTGGGAATAAGTAGAGCTAGGCCATTTGATAAAAATATTTTTGATAAGGTAGAACAAGAACTTACTCGTCTATATTTTAATCGAGGTAGATATAATGCAAAAATAAGTTCTAAAGTTACAAAACTAGAGAGGAATAGAGTTGCAATAGATTTGATCATTAACGAAGGAGATGCGTCACGGATTAGAAAAATTAATTTTATTGGTAACAAGAACTTTTCTTCAGATAAACTTCGGAGTCTAATGCAATTGGGTACAAAATATTTCTTCGAATTCTGGTCTGATCGTGATACTTATTCTGGCACATTATTACAAACAGATATAGCAAAAATAGAGGAGTATTACTTTAATAGAGGCTTTATTCGTTTTCGCATATTATCTAATCAAGTAAATCTATCTAACAATAACCAAGATATTTTGATTACCATAAGTATAGACGAAGGAGAAAAGTATGAGTTTGGTGATCTTAAAGTTTTTGGTAATGAAGTTTTAAGTGAAAGTACCCTAAAAACAGGAATATCTAGAATACTTCAACCAGGACAAATCTTTTCACGTGAGAAAATACAACAATCTGAGATATTCATTAAAAATATGCTTGGCGAGGAAGGATATGCATTTCCAAATGTTGTTTCTATACCTATTATAGATGATAAAACACAGATTGTTGACGTAGATTACCGCCTTAATATTGGTAAAAAGAGTATTGTAAGAAGAATTACAATAGCAGGTAATGAGAGTACTAACGATGAAGTCTACAGAAGAGAGCTCAGACAATATGAATCTTCTCTTCACAAACAGTCTGCAATTGATAGATCAAAAATAAGACTACAACGATTAAAGTATGTTGACGATGTCGAAATAATAAAAACCAAAGTGACTGGTGTCGATGATATGATTGATATAACTTTTAAAATCAAGGAGAGGAAATCTGGAGAATTTAGAATTAGTGCTGGTTGGTCTGATACTGATGGCGCTATTTTTGACGTCGATCTTAAACAAGACAATTTCTTAGGTGGTGGTAATAATGTTGCTGTCAAGGCATCAAGAAGCAGCGTTCAAAATACTTTGAGAGTGTATCTCACAGACCCATATTATACGATGGATGGTGTGGGTAAAACAACAAATATAGTATTGAGTCAGACGGATGTTAGTAGCACTTCCACGGCAACGTACCTTTCTGACACACTAGGTTTTGGTGTTCTTTATAATGTACCTATTTCTGAAACACAATCATATGGATATGGGATCGATTTCAATTTTACAAGATTTACCACCACCACAGGCTCACCTAAAGTGGTAACTCATCACTTAAATGATCATGGTAAAAATGCAATAGGAATAAACTTAACAGCTAGCTATACTTCAGATACAAGAAATAGAACGAGATTCGCAGAATTTGGTACATTGAATTTACTTCAGGCCAATCTTTTTCTAGCTTATGATGGTGCTTCATTTTTTACAACTAACTACGATACAGAATTAAATTATCCATATACACTTAAAACTTTTGGTTTTGATTGGAATACGGTGTTTACGATTAAATCAATAGTAGGTTTTGGCGTAGGTGTAAATGGCGCAACATCACTTCCTTTTTACACAAAATATTTTGCAGGAGGAAATACCACAGTTAGAGGCTTTAAAGGAGCGAGTCTTGGTCCATTTACCTATAATGCACCAAGGTCCGGTACAACCTGTGCAGCAAAAGCAATTCCTGGGAAATTCATCAAATGTGATACTGTTGGAGGTGACTTCCTTACGGCTGCACAATTTGATTGGTTATTCCCACCTCCTGACTTCCTAACTGAGGATACAAGAGGGATAAGAGCTTCATTGTTCGTTGATGTAGGTAACGTATTTGAGAAAGTTAATGATTTCGATTACAATGAGCTTAGAGCAAGCTACGGGATACAATTTAATGCATTGACGCCCATTGGATCAGTATCAGTTGGATTTGCAAATGCTTTAAGAGAGAAAGAAGGTGACGATTTCCAATCTGTCATTTTTAGACTTGGAGGTAATTTTTAAAATGCAAAGTTTAAGTAAAATATTATTGTCTTTAACGCTTATTGTTCTTACTTCATACCCGCAAATATCATACTCTGAAGTTAAATTAGGCATAGTTAATTTGTCTAGACTTCTTAATGAAGTACCAATGTATAAAGATGCTCGCGAGAAGATTCAGAAAAAATTTGATCCAAGAGCAAGAAATTTAAAAACACTAGAGAATGAATGGAATTCTCTAAATGATAAGTATTTAAAGAATGAATCGGTAATGTCGGATAAAGAAAAAAAGAACTTGGTCACAAAAATTCAAGGCGTAGAAGAGAAATTTAGGTCTGGACAAGAAAAGCTTCAGATTGATTTAGAGAAAACTCAAAGAGAAGAATACAGTAAAATTGAGAAAATAGTTAACGATACAATTACTGAGTATGCTGAAAAAAATAATTTTGATATTATTTTGAGAGCTGATAGTACCACACTTTACGCGAAAAAATATATCAATATTACTCAAGAGATAATATCAAAACTTCAGTAATGTTGCTTACTAAAAAACATACCGTTCTTCAACTAGCCGAAAAATATGATTGTGACATCAAAGGTGATAAAGAGATAAATGTATGCTCGCTTTCTAGCTTAGTTGAACCAACTGATGAATCATTAGTATTTTTAAATGATAAAAAAATGTTAAATCTAGTTAATAATCATAAAATTACTTGTTTACTAACGACTGATGAATTATCTAAATCAATTAATAAATCGTGTTTAATATCAAGTAACCCACAACTTACTTTTTCGAGAATGTTGAAGGATAATGTTAAAGAGAAAATACATTTCCATAGTATAAAAGATATTGCAAAGTTTAAAACTATTGGATCGACTTCTCTAATCGCAGATAGTGCAGACATCGCTAACGATGTAATTATGGGTGACAACTGTATTATTTATCCAAATGTAACCATATATAGCAATGTTGAATTAGGTAACAATGTGATAATACATTCTGGATCCGTAATTGGTGCAGATGGCTTTGGTCTTGTGCTAAATGAGCAGAAAGTATGGGAAAAAATACCTCAGGTTGGCGGTGTCAGGATAGGTGATTTTGTTGAAATAGGTGCAAATTCAACTATAGATAGAGGGTCTTTAGACATGACAAGAATTGAAAATAACGTCAAGATTGATAATCTTGTTCACATAGCCCACAACGTACAAATTGGTACAAATACTGCTATTGCAGCATGTGTAGGTATTGCAGGAAGTACTGTTATCGGAAAAAACTGTACAATTGGGGGAGGGAGTGGTGTGAATGGACACATAACAATTGCAGATGATATTCATATACATGGAATGACAATGGTAACAAAAAGTTTGCTAAAGCCCGGGCAGTATGCATCAGGAACTACGGTGGAGTCAGTTGATAGCTGGCGACGAAATCAAGCTAGATTTAAAAATCTAGATAGTACTCTAAAAAAATTAAATAGAAACAAAGAGGATAAAAATGACTAAAAATGAAATAATCAACTACTTACCTCATAGATATCCATTTCTTTTAATTGATAAATTAATTGATTATAAAAAACATGATTATCTCATTGCTCAAAAAAATGTGAGTAATAATGAACCTTTTTTTCAAGGACATTTTCCGGGTCACCCAGTATTTCCTGGTGTTCTAATCTTAGAGGCAATGGCACAAGCAACCGCTCTACTTGATTTCAAGAGCAACGAGAGAAATGATCCTGATTTACTTTACTACTTTGTCGGTATAGATAAAGCGAGATTCAAGAAACCTGTGTACCCTGGTGATATACTTATTATTGAAGTCAAGTTAACACATAGTAAAAGAGATGTTCATAAGTTTGATGCGATTTGTAAAGTTGATGAAGAAATCGTCTGTCTTGCAGAGTTGCTAGGTGCAGTAAAAAATAAAAATGATACATAACACTGCAATAATTCATCCTAGCGCTGAATTAGATTCAACGGTTTCTGTTGGCGCATATTCAATAATTGAAGAAAATGTTAGAATAGATAAAAATACTGTAATAGAACCTCACGCAATAATTAAAAGTAATACTACAATAGGATGTAATAATAAAATACATCAATTTAGCTCAATTGGAGAAATTCCTCAAGATTTGAAGTTTCATGGGGAGCAATCTCAACTAATTATAACTGATAATAATATTTTTAGAGAATTCTGTACAATCAATAGAGGTACGGAAGCAGGAATCAACAAAACTGTAATAGGCTCTAATAATCTTTTCATGTCGTATACACATGTTGCACATGATTGTGTAATAAAAGATAATTGTATTTTTTCTAATGCTGCATCGCTTGCTGGACATGTAGAGGTAGGGAATAATGTATCACTTGGTGGTTTTACGTTAGTACATCAATTTTGTAATATAGGTGACCATGCTTTTAGCGGACTTGGTTCTGTTATCTCTAGAGATGTGACTCCATATACACTTGTAGCAGGAAATCATGCTCGTGCATATAAAATAAATACTACAGGTTTAAGACGGTTCGGCATGACAGATGAGGTGATTCAATCATTGGAAAAATTATTCAAGTTATTTATAAAGTCAAAAACACCAAGAGAGGATTGCATTAGAGAATATAATGAGTCGAAAGTCAATTTTGAAGAATCAAAATATTTTGTTAACTTCATTCTAAAGAGTACGAGAGGGGTTACAAGATAGGTTAAGAAATAAGTTTGTCAGCAATCAGAGCAAGATTCTTTGCTGCACCAGGCTTTAGTCCATCGCGTATTCTGACATATTTTTTTGATATTTCCTGACGGTAATCAGCATCATTATCTATTCTGTCTAACTCCGCCATTATTTCTATTTGATCATGATATTTCGGTTGAATATATTCTTTAACAACCATTTCATCTCCTAGATTATCTCCTAGCACTAAATTCACTAGCCCAATATATTTTAGTTTAACTAATCTTTTCATAATAAGGTAAGTTAAAGTAGACAGTCGATACACGATTACCATTGGTATACCCATTAAAGCTAATTCAAGTGTAATCGTCCCTGATGCGGTAATAGCTTTTTTACACATTTTGATTTCTTTTCTGTTTTTACCACTTATAAGTAACGTATGCATATTCTCAGGGAGCATTTTTTTTAATAGTTCTTTAGCTTTTCCATTAGAGTAAAATATTTTAATATTTTTTCGATTACCATCATTGTCTTTAGAGGGTTTGATACAATCAAGCATTGTATAAATATTGTTTTTAATTTCTGACTCTCTACTTCCTGGAAAAATACCTAAATCATATTTTTTATCTTGATAGTGAATTCCGCTAGGAATAAGTTCGTCATCATCTGCAAGAGGATGGCCTACAAAGGTAACATTATCCGAGACTCTCGAAAAAATATCATATTCAAATGGAAAAACTACTGCTAAATGATCTACTGTTTTAACAATATTATTTATTCTATTCTCTCGCCAAGCCCAAACTTGAGGAGCAATATAGAACAGAGTTGGTATTCCCAAGGATTTTGCATACTCAGCAATCTTAAGATTAAACTCTACATAATCAACGAGGATTACGAGCGCTGGTTTTTTATCTTTGATATATTTTTTTGCCAAACCAAGAACGTGTTTTATTTTTTTAAATTTAAATATAACTTCTGTTAGGCCAACTACCGCAATATCCTCTGAATTATGAATTAATGTCACATCAACATTTTCCATGCTTTCTTGCCCAATCCCTGAAAAAGATACATTTTTATTCAAAAGGCGGTGCTCTTCAACATATTTTGATGCATGTTGATCCCCAGATGATTCTCCGGTTATAATAAATATTTCCCTCATTCCCTTAATAGTCATTTATTACGTTTATAATCTTTTCAAGTTCTTTTTTTGTGATCTCAGGAAACATGGGGATAGATATGCACTTTTTACATACTCTCTCTGTTATTTCTAGTCTTGTTAAATTTCTGATTTTTCCTTTAACAGCTGGCTGCATATATGCAGGTTTTGGATAGTATATGCCAAAAGGGATATTATTTTTAGTTAAATAGTTTGCGAATTTAGCCCTACTATCTACTATGAGTGTATATTGATGATAAATATGCTTTGAATTAGTCAGATTAAGCGGAGTGACTATTTTTTTATTGTTTATAGATTTACTATATGCACGTGCGATCTTAATTCTACTATTATTTAACTTGGTTATGAGTTTAAGCTTCTCAAGCAGAACTACTGCTTGAATTTCGTCTAGACGACTATTATAACCAACTAGGTTATGAACATTTCTCTGAATTCCTCCATGATTACGAAGCATTCTAGCTTTATTAGCAATTTGAGTATTATCTGTTATTAGCATACCCCCGTCACCAGCACATCCTAAATTCTTCGTTGGGAAAAAACTAAAGCAACCGATGTCACCAAATGTCCCTGTTTGCTTATTACTTATGGATGCTCCAAAAGACTGAGCACAGTCCTCGATCATTTTTATCCTATGCTTGGTGCAGATTTTTTTGATCTTATCTGCTTCGTAAGGATGACCAAAAATATGCACACCTAAAATTGCCTTTGTTTTTTTTGTTATTTTTTGCTCAATTTTAGAGCTGTCAATATTAAAAGTAATAGGATCGATATCCACAAAAATAGGTTTTGCGCCAACTAGTAATATTGCCTCTATCGTGGAGAAATAAGTAAATGGTGTCGTAATTACCTCATCACCTATGCTTATATTAAGTGACCTCAACGCTATAATTAGTGCATCTGTGCCAGAGTTGCAGGTGATTGCGTTTTTAGTTGATAAATATTTTGAAACATTTTTCTCAAATGTATTAACATTTTTTCCCATTATATATTGGCCACTCGCTAATACTTTAGCTATTTTACGTTCCAGGTTGGGTTTTAACTGACTATACTGTCTAGAGAGATCAAATAATTTTATTTTCATCATAATTTTTTCGATATATCCTCTGCTACTTTAAGGGCGCTCATTCCATTTATACCATCAACAAGTGGTTTTTCAAGCCCTATGCATGAATTTACAAAGTTATTAATCTCTTTCTTTAATGAGTCTGTTTTCCTGTAGCTATATTCTTTCTGTTTGAAAATACGATTAGATTTTTTTGAAAATATATTCATTTTCGAAATTAAAAAATCGACAGAGTAATACCTGTTTTTTTCAAAAATACGTATTTTTCTCTCACTTTTAGCACTTATTCTACTGGCTGTTAAATTAGCTACAGCATTATTTGCAAACTCGATTCGTACATTAGCAATATCGGTAGTTTTAGTAATTATTTTTTTACCAAATACGGAAATTTTTTTTATGGGTGATTTTATCAATGAGAGAATAATATCTATATCATGTATCATCAAGTCAAATATAACATTTACATCTGTCGATCGTGGATTGAATTCTGCTAGTCTGTGAACTTCAATAAATAAGGGATCATTAATCTCACTACTTAGTTTCTCCATAACTGGGTTGAATCTCTCTAAATGGCCAATCTGCATAATAGTTTTTTTCTTTTTAGCTATCTCATTTAACTTTTTGGCTTGATACAATGTTTCAGTCATTGGCTTCTCTAAAAGAATATCAATTTTGTTTTCTAGTAAAGATTTCGCTATTTGGTAGTGACTTACTGTGGGCGTAACAATTGAGGCACAATCTACATTGCCAATGATATCCTGGTAATTAGCAGACTTTTTAATCGATTTATTAATATTTAGCTTTAAATCGTTGATATCACTATCAATCACCCACTCTACTTCTACATGCTGATTCTTAAGATACTTGTCAAGATGATACTTGCCTAGATAACCTAAGCCTATCACAGCTACTCTTAACTTTTTTTTCACCATATGGAGTATTGAATTCTCTTTTTTGTTATATTTAGGTATAGATTCAATTATATATAGTGAACTTTTTATGACAAGCTCAATTTTAGCTGGCGTTGACGAGGTTGGTAGAGGATGTCTTGCAGGTCCTGTAATATCAGCATCTGTAATTCTTGCTAATACGGTTGATATGTCGCTGCTCTGTGACTCAAAAGAACTTACATCTTTAAAAAGAGAGAAAATTGCTGATCATATCATTAAGAACTCTGTCGCAATTGGCATAGGGATTTCTAGTAATATTGAAATTGATAAAGTGAACATTCATGAAGCAACGCTCCTCTCTATGAGTAGGTCTCTAACGTCATTATCCATTGAGCCTGACAAGGCAATCATCGATGGTCTTTTTACTCCAAATCATTTTATAAATTGTGAACCGGTGATAAAAGCTGATAAATCTATACCAGTTGTCTCTGCCGCATCTATTATAGCTAAAGTAGTAAGAGATAATTTTATGAAAAGAATTGATCAACGTTATGATATATATCAATTTCGTAAAAACAAAGGATATGGAACAGCCAAACATATTGAATTGCTCAAGCTATTTGGACCATCCATTTACCATAGAATGACATTTTCACCCCTCAAAGACATATAGATATGAAGGATCTATTCACACACTTATCACTCAGAACAGCTTACTCTTTAATTGACAGCACTATTGCTCTTGATGCCCTTATTAAAAAAGCAAAAAAACATAAGATAAGCGCTCTTGCGATAACAGATTTTCTAAACACATTTAATGCGATAAAGTTCTATCAAGCATGCATTAAAAATAAGATTAAACCGATAATTGGTTGTCAGATACCATTAAGTAATTTTGAATATAATAATCAGCAACCTTTCATTACAATGCTTTGTAAAAATCAAGAAGGATATAGAAATTTAATAAGACTTATTTCTGATATACATATAAATAAGCTAGGAGGTAAATTACCATCAATATCTATTGATAACATAAAAAAATACAATCAAGGTCTTATTGTATGCACCGGTGGGTATAATGGAATCATAGGGAAAAATTTAATATATGAAAATTATGATAGAGTAAGCAAAAATCTAAAATTACTCAACGACATTTTTAAGAATAATCTATATATAGAGATACAGAAAACAAAGCATGTCTCCGAAGAGAGTATAAATAATAAAATACTCAAGATAGCTCAAGAAATTACACTTCCAATAATTGCGACAAATAATGTTCTATTTATCAATAAAGATGACTTTGAATCGCATGAAGTAAAAGTATGTATTAATAAAAAAATTAAGCTAGATGATCGCATTGAACAAACTGAATATACAGAGAATCAATATTTTAAAACTCCTGATGAGATGAGAGATATCTTTAAAGATTTACCTGATTCTATTCTCAATGTTAGTGAAATTATTAAGAGGTGTAATTTGAAACTCACTCTTGATACCTATCATATGCCCGAGTTTGATGCTCCGACTGGAATTACGGTTGATCAACACTTTGAGAGTGTTGTTAGAAAAGGGCTAGAGGCAAAGTTGTCCTCAATTGATGAATCTAAACACAAGTCATATTTTACAAGATTAGATAGTGAAATGAATGTTATAAAAAAAATGGGATTTACGAGTTACTTTTTAATCGTGCACGAATTTATTTCATGGGCAAAAAATAATAATATTCCAGTTGGCCCCGGTAGAGGTTCTGGCGCTGGATCCTTAGTTGCTTATTCACTTGGCATAACATCTGTCGATCCGTTACCACACAACCTATTGTTTGAGAGATTTTTGAACATAGACCGGATATCTATGCCCGACTTTGATATAGATTTTTGTATGGTTAATAGACAAAAGGTGATCGAGCACATATCAGAAAAATATGGTAACAATAAAGTTTCACAAATTATTACTTATGGATCTCTAGCTGCTCGAGCTGTAATTAGAGATGTAGGAAGGGTATTGGGAATGAGTTATACCTTCGTTGATAAAATTGCAAAATTAGTTCCTTTTACTCCTGGAATTACTATCGATGACGCACTTAAACAAAATAAAGAGTTGAAGGAAGGATATGACTCTAGCGAGGAAATAAAAAACCTTATCGATACATCGAGGAAAATTGAAGGTCTCCCTCGTAATGTTGGCAAACATGCTGCTGGTATAGTTATATCACCAAATGAGATTTATAATCATATCCCCTTGTACAGAGTAGAGGAAAGTGGCGAAATAGTGACACAATATGATAAAGATGACATTGAGAAACTAGGACTAGTAAAATTTGACATTTTGGGTTTGAGGACATTGAGTATTATTGACAAAACAATACATAATCTAAAACGAAAAAAAATTGCTGATATTGATATTGACACTATCAACCCAAATGACCAGAAAGTATACTCCTTAATGCAAAAAAAACTAACTACAGGCGTGTTCCAACTTGAATCTTCAGGAATGAAAAGATACATGGGCCAACTTAAACCTGACTGTTTTGATGACATCGTAGCACTTGTAGCTTTATATAGACCTGGTCCACTAGGCACTAACATGGTTGATGATTTTATTAATAATAAGCATGGCAAGAAAATTAACTACGAGCATCCTCTGTTAGAGTCTATATTAGCTCCAACATATGGTTTGATACTTTATCAAGAGCAAGTTATGGAAATATCTAGAGCCCTTGCTAATTACTCGTTAGGTGAAGCAGATATTCTCAGAAGGGCAATGGGTAAAAAAAAGAAGGAGGAAATGGAAAATCAAAGACAAAAGTTCTTATCTGGCGCTGCAAAAAATAAAATTCCTGAGCATATTGCTGAATCAATATTTTCTAAAATGGAAAAATTTGCCGGTTATGGCTTTAATAAATCTCATTCTGTTGCATACGCATACATATCTTATCAAACCGCTTTGTTGAAGACATACTACCCATCAGAGTTTTTAGCATCTGCTTTGTCATCTGACATGGATAACACAGACAAAGTTATTTCATTGATAAAAGCTGCAAACGAAATGGGAATTAAAGTTGTGAAACCTGATATAAATAAATCTAGTTTTGAGTTTCAAGCACTTGGGAATAAAGTCATAATGTTTGGCCTTGGCGCTATAAAGGGAGTAGGTTTAAATGCAGTCAAGCATTTAATTAGTGAAAGAGATAGAAATGGACAATTTAATAATATTTTTGAATTTTGCGAGAGAGTTTCACATTCAAGTATAAATATTGCTGCAATGGATGCTCTCATATTCTCAGGAGCATGCGATCTTTTTGATTCAAATAGAATATTTTTGAAAAAAGTGTTAGATAAGGCGCTAACATATGGTCAAAAAAAACAACTGACAAAAACCAGTGGACAAACAGAACTATTTGCATCCGACACGTCATCATCTGTAGCAAAAGATGTAAAATTATCAGAAAAGAAATTTACGCTAACAAGAGAAATCCGCCTAGAAGTACTACAAAGTGAAAAAAAAGTCCTAGGTCTATACTTGTCAGGTCATCCCATAGCCGAATATGAATCTGAGATTAAATCTATGGGTTTTAATTCTATTGGTTTTTACTTAAATAAAATGAACGATGGCATAAAAGAAAATTATTCAGAGCATGTTTCACTTTCAGGAGTAATTGTTGATTCTAGAACTCAGCGAGTTGGAAGCGATAGATTTATTAATATTTTATCAATAGATGACTCCAGTGGATCAATTGAAGTGATTATATACCCAGATGTTTATGATAAGTACAAGGAGATGCTTAAGGAAAATGAAATTCTTTTTGTCACCGGTAACATATCCATAGATGAGTATAATGGATCTTTGAGCATTAAAG
>MDTA01058395.1_pt1 | contig 28722 bp, 31 predicted proteins | sample 811151 | NCBI WGS metagenome assembly MDTA01 (sample SAMN05326648, study PRJNA326480) | marine metagenome | isolation source: seawater | place: Indian Ocean: South | collected 2010 | reverse complement strand
TAAATATTTTTCCAAAAGTATTAAAAGACATAGTTATTTAATGTATAAATTATTTTATAGAATATATGAATCAAAAAAATGGCAAAAATTCACTTGGTTTAGATAGGTGCTTTAAGGACCTTGATAATCCAATAGATTTATTCAAGATATGGTTTGATAAAGCCAAAGAATCCGAGATTAATGACCCAAATGCAGTAGCAGTAGCCACTGCAGATGAAAATAACCAACCTAATGTTAGAATGGTTTTACTTAAGGGTTTAAGTAACAAAGGATTTGTTTTTTATACTAATTTTAACAGCAAAAAAGGAAGTGAACTCAAAAAAAATAAAAAAGCTTCTTTATGTTTTCATTGGAAAAGTTTACGAAGGCAAGTAAGAGTAATTGGAAATGTTGAAGAAGTATCATCTTCTGAAGCAGATGAATATTATAATTCAAGACCTTATAAAAATAGAATTGGAGCATGGGCATCTTCTCAATCAGAAATTCTGGATAAAAGGGAAACATTTTTAGAAAAAATAAAAGAGTTTGAAAAAAAATATCCAGAACAAAAAATAGTTCCTAGACCTCCCCAATGGTCGGGCTGGAGAATTTTACCAAATGAAATAGAGTTTTGGTTGGATGGAGAAGGTAGAATTCATGAGAGATTAGTTTACAAAAAAAATAGTAGTAAGTGGGACAAAAAATTACTTTACCCTTAATACGATCTATTTAAGCTAAAGCTAGTTAAATTTTGTAAAATTCTTTTATCTTCACTGTCTGGAAATATTCCTAAAGTATCATAAGATACGTTTACAAAATATTCTGCTCTTTTAAGACTTGCTTCAATAGCTTTATACTTATTAATTAAAGCTAAAGTTTCACTAAAATCATCCTCATTTCTTTTTTCTTTTTTTAATATCTCAGAAAGAAATTCTCTTTCTTCATCATTACCTTTTTTATAAATTATAATTAAAGGCAACGTAGTTTTTCCCTCAAAAAAATCTTTTCCAATTTCTTTACCAAAAAATTTATCCTTACCATAATAATCTAATGCGTCATCAGCTATTTGAAATGCGAGACCCAAATTTTTTCCATAAGATTCTAAAGCTTTCTTTTCCTTTTCATTGCTTCCTGCTAAACATGCACCAGTTTTTGTTGCAGCAGAAAAAAGAGCAGCTGTTTTCAAATTAATTATATTTATATAAGTATCCTCTAAAAGATCTGCCTCTCCTTTATGTTGAAGTTGAAGTACTTCTCCTTGAGCAATTTTTGCTGATGTTGAAGATAAAAGTTTTAAAATTTCTAAATCACCATCCTCTACCATAATTTCAAAACATCTACTTAAAAGGTAATCACCAACAAGAATAGAGGATTGATTGCCCCAAATAGAATTGGTCGTTTTTATTCCCCTTCTAAGACTGCTTTCATCTATTACATCATCATGCAATAAAGTAGCAGAGTGAATTAATTCTACACAAGCAGCCAAGTTTACATCTCTTTCTCCAAGATTATAGCCAGATAATTTTGCTGAGCCTAGAGTTAGCAAAGCTCTTAATCTTTTACCTCCTGAACTAAGGTGGTGGCTGCTCATTTTTTTAATTAAATCTATTTCACTTTCAAGCTTAAGCTGTATCAAATTTTCAACTTGAGTTAGCTTCTTGTTAAGAAGGTTTTTTAAATCTAAATAAGCAGAATTTGCTGATTTTTTTAATGGTATTACTGATCCCATAAAACTAATTATAATTGATTTTAATATTAATAAATTTTTAAATGTATCCCTGGTGACGCACCCGTGATTCAACTACAAGTAGCGCAATATATTTATTAAAATTTAAAACTAGTACTGATATAAGAATAATACTAATAATCATTAAATATGTTTTCATTTTTTAAAAAAAAGATAGTAATACCTCATGTAAGACTTACAGGAATTATCGGCTCAGCTGGAAAATTTAAACAAGGATTAGATCTAGCAGGTCAACGAGATATTTTGAAAAAAGCATTTTCTTACAAAAAACCAAAACATGTAGCTATATCAATTAATTCTCCTGGGGGATCACCAGTTCAATCTCATCTAATTTTTAGCTATATAAGACAGTTAGCGAAAAAAAATAAAACCAAAGTTTTGATTTTTGCTGAAGACGTGGCTGCTTCAGGTGGTTATTTGATATCTTGTGCTGGAGATGAAATTTATGCAAATTCAAGTTCTATAATTGGTTCTATAGGTGTTATTTCAGCATCTTTTGGATTTAAAGATTTAATCAAAAAAATTGGGGTTGAAAGGAGAGTTTATACAGCCGGCAAAAATAAAAGCACACTAGATCCCTTTGTTGAAGAAAAAGAAGAGGATGTTAAAAGACTAAAAAATATACAGTTAGAATTACATGCCGATTTCATTAAAGTTGTTGAGAATAGCAGAGGTTCAAAACTAAAAGAACCCGAAAAAAATAATATTTTTACAGGAGAATTTTGGACTGGAACTTCAGCATTAAAATTAGGTTTGGTAGATGGTTTAGGAAATGCTGATCAAATTTTGAAAGAAAAATTTGGTGATAAAGTAATAATTAAAAATTTTGAAAAATCTAAAGGTTTCTTAGCAAAAAAATTATCATCTTCTATTGAAAATCCAGTCGATAGTTTCACAAATATAGTTGAAGAGAAATCTATGTGGCAAAAATTTGGTTTATAAATGCCAACAAAAAAAAATATAAAAAAAAACTACTTATCTTTTCAAGACATAATTATGGGTCTTCAAAAATACTGGAGTAAATATGGCTGTGTTATTCTACAACCTTATGATTTAGAAGTAGGCGCTGGAACTTTTCATCCTGCAACAACATTAAGATCTTTAGGGCCAAAGCCTTGGAAGGCAGCCTATGTCCAACCATCAAGAAGGCCTACAGATGGAAGATATGGTGACAATCCTAATAGACTCCAACATTACTATCAATTTCAAGTAATTATAAAACCTTCTCCAGACAATATTAAACAAAGTTATTTAAAAAGTTTAGCAGCAATTGGAATTGATGTAAAAAAACACGACATTAGATTTGTAGAGGACGACTGGGAGAGTCCTACTTTAGGTGCTGCAGGTTTAGGTTGGGAAGTTTGGTGTGATGGAATGGAGATAACACAATTTACATATTTTCAACAAATGACAGGATTAGAATGTAAGCCTGTTCCAGTAGAACTTACATACGGCTTGGAAAGACTTTGTATGTTCGTTCAAGGAAAAGATAATGTATTTGATTTAGACTGGAACAACAAAGGAGTTAAATATAAAGAAGTTTTTCTACAAGCTGAAAAAGAATTTTCCGCTTATAATTTTGAATATGCAGATACTGGTAGTTTATTAAAAAATTTTGAAATTGCAGAAAAAGAATGTAAGGCACTTCTAGATAAAAAACTTGCATTACCAGCATACGACCAATGTTTAAAAGCTAGCCATTTATTTAATTTATTAGACTCCAGAGGAGTCATAGGCGTTGCAGAAAGAACTGGTTATATTAATAGGATAAGAGAACTAGCTAAAGGATCAGGAGCAGTTTGGTTGAACACGCAAGTTTAATTTATGTCTGAATTCTTACTTGAGCTTTACAGCGAAGAAATACCGCCGAGACTTCAAATTAATGCGCGTAAGGAGTTAGAAACCTTTATAAAAAAAGGTTTAAATGAAGAAAGCTTAAAATTTAAATCGATAATTTCTTATTCATCTCCGACTATATTAGCTATTTTAATTAAAGAAATACCTGAAAAAATTCAAATTCCATCAAAAGAAATTAAAGGGCCAAAGGTTGGAGTCTTGGATGATATATTAAATAGTTTTCTAAGATCACATAATACCACTAAAAATGATGTTTATGAGAAAGAAAGTGATAAAGGAAAATTTTATTTTTTAAAAACAAATTCAAAAGAAATTTTATCAAGAGATTTATTAATCAAAATTATTCTTAATTCAATAGCATCAATTAATTGGAAAAAATCTATGAAATGGAGCGACAATAATTTGATATGGGGAAGGCCGTTAAGGTCAATTCTGGCAATATACAATAAGAAAGTTTTGTCTTTTAAATATGGACACTTAAAATCCTCTGATAAAATTATATTAAATAAAAATTTAAGTTATCAGTATAAAAAAATAAAAAGTTTTAATGAGTACCATTCTATTCTTAAAAGTAATAAAATTATAATTGATCAAGAACAAAGAAAGAAAATTATTTTAAAAAAATTCGAGTCAATTTGTAAAAATAAAAATTTTATTAGTGATTTTAATACCAATCTTTTAGAAGAAGTAGTAAATCTAGTTGAAGATCCAAATGTATTGTTAATAGATTTTAATAAAAAATATTTAGAGTTACCTAATGAAATAATAACATCTACGCTTGAAAACCATCAAAAATATTTTCCTCTTTTTGATATGAAAAAAAATTTGAGCAATTATTTTTTAATCGTTTCAAACAAAACAGATACTAAAAATATGATTAAAAATGGTAATAAAAGGGTTGTGGAAGCAAGATTATCAGATGCAAAATTCTTTTGGGACAGGGATAAGTCTTTTAATTTAATTAAACAGATCGGGAAATTAAAAAAAATAATATTTTATGATAAAATTGGGACGGTTTATGACAAAACACAAAGATTGCAAAAATTATCATCAATAATATCAGATGATCTAAATACAAATAAAGACAAAATTCAAATTGCAGCTTCTATATCAAAATCTGATTTGTGTTCTGATTTGGTTGGAGAATATCCAGAATTACAAGGTGTAATGGGAAAATATTTTGCTTTGTCTCAAGGATTTGAAGAGGAAGTTGCTAATGCTATAAGCGATCATTATTTACCAATTGGTATCTCTTCTCCTGTGCCAAAGAAACCAGTAAGTTACTCTATTTCAATAATAGACAAAGTGGATAGTTTGGCTGGATTTTTTTTAATTGATGAAAAGCCAACAAGTTCAAAAGATCCTTTCGCGCTTAGAAGAGCAGCCATTGGTTTGCTTAGAATAATTATAGAAAATAATTTGAATATTAAATTAAGAGAAATTATTAGTTACTCCATTAAACTATTCGAAGATCAAGGAATAAAAATTCAAAATCCAAATGCTGAAAAAGATATACTCAACTTTTTAAAAGAAAGAATGAGGAATATTTTAAAAGAAAAAAAAATCCAAAATGATATTATTGAAGCTTCGATAAGTTCACATATTGGAGATAATTACTTAGATTTATATAAAAAAAATCTATTAATGAATAAATACATAAATAAGGAAATAGGAAAAAATGCTATAAACTCTTATAAAAGAGCTTTCAACATAATCGAAAAGACTGGAAAAGGAATCATAGGTAGACCAGATGCAGTTCTTTTTAGAAAAGAGGAAGAAAAACAATTATTTGAAAAAACAACTGATATTCTTAAGGCCTTGACTGTTAAAGAGGATAAAAAAAACTACGAAAAGCTGTTGATTCAACTATCTGAAACAAAACCATTCACAGATAATTTTTTTGAAAATGTACAAGTAAATGACGAAAATCATGATATAAAAAACAATCGAATAGAACTTCTAAAAATGTTTTGCAACACCTTTGATAAATTTATTAATTTTTCTAAACTTGAAGGATTTTAATGAAACAAGTTATTTTTAGTTTTGAAGATAAAAAAGCCAACCGGATAAAAAATAAAAAAAATATTTTGGGAGGTAAAGGAGCTAATCTAGGAGAAATGGGGAGACTAGGGTTGCCCGTGCCCCCTGGATTCACAATATCAACAAAAGTTTGTGATATTTTTTATAAAAATAAGAAAAAGCTTCCAACAAACATTATTAAAAATGTTCAAAAAGAATTAAAAAAGATCGAAAAAAAAACAAATAAGAAATTTGGAGATCTTAAAAATCCTTTGTTAGTGTCAGTAAGATCTGGAGCGCGGATATCAATGCCAGGTATGATGGATACAATTTTAAATCTAGGATTAAACGATAAGACCGTTGAAGCCCTTTCAAAAAAAACTTCTAACGGAAGATTTGCTAAAGATAGCTACAGAAGATTTATACAAATGTACAGCAATGTTGTTTTAGGTGTCGAAGGACATTTATTTGAGGAGATGATTGATAATTACAAACTTACAAAAGGTGTATTGCTAGATACTGACTTGGACGAGAGTGATTGGGACGGGTTAATTAAAAATTTTAAGGAATTAGTAAAAAAAGAAAAAAAAATAGACTTTCCTCAAGATGTTCAAAAACAACTTTATGGAGCTATCACAGCAGTATTTTTATCCTGGGAAAGTCAAAGAGCAAAAACTTACAGAAAACTAAATCAAATTCCTGATCATTGGGGGACTGCTGTAAACGTACAAGCTATGGTTTTTGGAAACATGGGAAATAATTGCTCAACTGGAGTTGCTTTTACTAGAAATCCCTCTACCGGTGAAAATTCTTTTTTTGGAGAATTTCTAATAAATGCGCAAGGTGAAGATGTTGTTGCTGGAACTAGAACTCCTCAACATATTACAAAAAAAGCCAAAAAAGATTCAAAATCTAAAGAGTTGTCAATGGAAGAGGCAATGCCTAAAGTTTATAAAGAGTTGGCAAAAGTATTCGTTAAACTAGAAAAATATTATAGAGATATGCAAGATATCGAATTCACAGTTGAAAATAATAAACTTTGGATGCTCCAAACTAGATCTGGAAAAAGAACTGCAAAAGCTGCAATCAAAATTGCAGTTGATATGGTTAAAGAAAAATTAATTTCAAAAAAAGAGGCGATACTTAGAATTGATCCTAATACATTGGATACTTTATTACACCCGACATTAGACGAGAAAGTAAAAAAAGAAATTATTGCGTCGGGACTTCCTGCCTCACCTGGTGCCGCGAGCGGTAAAGTAGTTTTTTCAGCAGATGAAGCAGAGAGATTGAATGGTATGATGCAAGATACTATTTTAGTAAGGTTAGAAACATCTCCAGAAGATATACACGGTATGCATGCAGCTAAAGGTATATTAACAGCCAGAGGTGGTATGACCAGTCATGCCGCTGTAGTTGCAAGAGGAATGGGAAGACCATGTGTTTCTGGTTCAAGTGAAATTACGATTGATTATGAATCAAAAAATTTTAAAGTCGGAAATGAAATTATTAATGAAGGAGATGTAATCACCATTGATGGTGGTAGCGGTAAGGTGATGAAAGGTTTAGTTCCAACTGTTCAACCAGAAATTTCTGGTTACTTTTCAACTATAATGAAATGGGCTGATAAATTTAGAAAATTAAAAGTTAGAACTAATGCTGAAACAGAAAACGATAGTAAAACTGCTAGAAACTTTGGAGCAGAGGGCATTGGTCTTTGTAGGACAGAGCATATGTTTTTTGATGAAGAGAGAATATTATCAGTAAGACAAATGATTTTGTCTAAAGCAAGAGAAGATAGAAGCAATGCTTTAAATAAACTTCTTCCACATCAAAAAAACGATTTTAAAAAAATATTCAGTGTAATGTCAGGATTACCTGTAACTGTGAGATTATTAGATCCGCCGTTACACGAGTTCTTACCAAAAAAAGAGAAGGACATAGAGGAAGTCGCTAGATCTTTAAATTTAGGAGCTAAAGAGATTAAAGACAGAATATCAGAACTTCATGAGGAAAATCCTATGTTAGGTCATAGAGGTTGTCGGCTTGGGATCTCGTTTCCAGAAATTTATGAAATGCAATGCGAGGCAATTTTTGAAGCTTTAGTAGATCTTCAAAAAGAAAAGAAAAAAACTGCATTTGTTGAAATAATGATTCCCTTAGTATCAACAGAGATAGAGCTAAAAATTCTTAGAGGATTAGTAGATAAAATAGCTAAAAAAATTCAAGCAAAACATAATACAAAACTAAACTATATAATTGGAACTATGATTGAACTTCCAAGAGCTGCTATACGAGCAAAAAGTATTTCAAAATACGCAGATTTTTTTAGTTTTGGAACTAACGATTTGACTCAAACTACTCTTGGTATTAGCAGAGATGACTCTGGAAAATTTTTAAACGATTATCTCGACAATAAAATTTTTGAAATAGATCCGTTTGTAAGCATTGATCAAGATGGAGTTGGTGAATTAGTTACCATAGCCTCTGAGAGAGGTAGAAAAGAAAATAAAAAACTTAAATTAGGAATTTGTGGTGAACATGGTGGCGATCCTAAAAGTATAGAATTTTGCTCAAAAACCGGATTGAATTATGTTTCCTGCTCTCCTTTTAGAGTTCCTGTCGCAAGATTGGCTGCTGCACAAGCTGAGCTTAGAAAAAGAGGCAGCATTCTTCATTAGGGATGAACGCTACCTCTTAATATTATTAGATTGTTTTTGTTTTATTTTTTAAGTGATTTAAAACTTTTCCAGCATTCTTACCTTCTGTAATTTTATACCCACTCGTACCGTTGGCATTTATAGCTACCGATTTTCTTGATTTTCGTAGCTGCTGAACAAGTTTAGCTTGCGATTGCTGTCGGCTGAACTCGTTTAGCAAATGCGAATGTCTTTTTATCATACACATCTCCTTATTTGTTATTCAACCTACTTTTAACTCATGTAGATGAGCCGCTTTTTAACCATGTGGATGGTATATCGAATCTATTATAAAACTTATAATGTTGTCAATAGTATAAAATCTAATTAACTATTTTAAGAGTTACATCAAAGGCTTTTGAGCTATGCGTAATAGCTCCTATGGATACTCTGTTTACTTTTGTATTCGAAATTTCTTTAATATTATTTAAGTTTACATTTCCAGAATATTCAGTTTCAAATTTATTTTGACATAATTTAATGCATTTTTTTAAAGTTTCTATTTTCATGTTATCAAATAAAACTCTTTTAAATTTTAAGTCTAAAATTTGTTTTAATTGTTTTATCGTTTCTATTTCGACAGTAATGATTTTTTTTGTTTTGATTGCCTTTTTAATTAAAATTCTTAGGTTACTTTCTAGGTTTATGTGATTATCTTTAATCATTATTTCATCGCCTAAATTATACCTATGATTAAAACCTCCACCTTTTTTTACAGCGTATTTTTCTAGAAGCCTAAGCCCTGGCGAAGTTTTCCTTGTACAACATATTTTTATTTTTTTGTTGGATTTATCAACAAAACTTCTAGTTAAAGATGCTATCCCAGACGCATGTCCTAGAAAGTTTAATGCAGTTCTTTCAGCATTTAATATCGTTTTAGTTTTAGCAGAAATAATAGCTAAAACTTTTCCTTTTTTAACTTTTGAACCATCTTTAACTTTTTTGTTAAAAATCGTTTCTTTTCCTATTAACTTAAAAGCTGATTTACAAAAATCTAAACCTGCAATTATTCCGTTTTGTTTAGCAATTATTTTAGCTTTAATCTTTTTATTTTTAAAACTTAAAAGATTAGATGTTATATCACCTCTAGGTTTCAAATCTTCCTCTAAAGATTTTTTAACTACTAATTTTATATATTTTTGATTTAATTTTGGCACTGATCTAACGACCAATTTCAGTCATTCTAATTACTGATTTTCTAGCAGCTTCTATAGTTTTTTTGTCTAATAAAATTTCATTATTTTCATTTTCTAAACAATCTAAAATTTTCTCTAAATCAATTTTTTTCATGTAAGGACACAAGTTACATGGTTTAATGAACGATACATTTGGATTATCAGCTTCGACATTATCACTCATTGAACACTCTGTAACCAGCATAACTTTTTTTGGTTGATTTTCTTTAACATACTTTACCATACCAGATGTTGAACCTGCAAAATCTGAAGCGTTAATTACATCTGGAGGACATTCAGGGTGAGCGATTACTTTAATTCCTGGGTTTTGAGACTTAATTTCTTGTATTTCTTTTCCAGTAAATTGTTCGTGAACTATACAAGTTCCTTTCCATGAAATAATTTTAACTTTAGTTTTTTTTGATACATAATCAGCTAAATATTGATCTGGAAGAAAAATAACTTTATCGACATTCAAAGACTCAACAACTTTAATAGCATTTGCAGATGTGCAACACACATCTGTTTCAGCTTTTACATCTGCTGAGGTGTTAACATAAGAAACAACAGGTACTCCTGGGTATTTTTTCTTTAACAATCTAACATCTTTTCCAGTAATTGAACTCGCTAGTGAACAACCTGCTTGCATATCCGGCAAGTAAACTTTTTTATCAGGGCTCATTAGTTTTGCTGTTTCAGCCATAAAATGAACTCCACATAAAATAATTTTTTCAGCTGAAGTTTTAGATGCTTCAATCGCTAAAGCCAGAGAGTCAGCCGCTATGTCTGCCACACCGTGATAAATTTCAGGCGTTTGATAATTATGAGCTAAGATAATAGCGTTCTTTTCTTTTTTTAATCTATTTATTTTTTCAATTAACGGTGCGTGAATTTTCCATTCAGCATCGGGTATAAATTTAGAGATTTTTTTATAAATCTCTTTGGAGCTAATTAACCCTTGTTGTTGTACAGACATACTTATTCTAATCTATCAACTTGAACTAAAATTGTCATTCATTTATTGTCGCATTATATGAGCGGTCGTGCTGAAATTGGTAGACAGGCACGCTTGAGGGGCGTGTGGGTTTCCCGTGAGAGTTCGAGTCTCTCCGACCGCACCAAAAATACTATGAAATTGATTAAAAAACTTGGTGGACGCAACAAAATAATGAATGCTACAATCGAATAATGAATTTTAAGAACATTAAAATTGATAAAAATAATAATCTAGGCATTCTTCAAATTAATCGTGAAAACTTTAATAATGCTCTTGATATTCAAACTTCAAGTGAAATTATTAAAGGCTTAAAAAAACTTGAAAGCTATAAAGAAATTAATTGTATTGCTTTAACAGGAGGTGCAAATTTTTTTTCACCTGGCGCAGATATAAAAGAATTAAAAACACTTAATAGCAAGTCTGCTAAACTAAAAGGACTTTTTAATAATTTTGATCAAATTTCTAAAGTTAAAATTCCAATAGTCTCTCTAGTAGAAGGCCATGCTTTAGGAGGTGGACTGGAACTTTGTTTGATGTCTGATTTTATAATTGCTTCGTCCGAAGCTAAATTTGGACAGCCTGAAATAAACTTAGGTCTCATCCCAGGAATTGGGGGGACTCAAAGATTAAAAAAATATATCGGAAAATCAAATGCAAGTTATCTCTGTATGAGCGGAGAAATTATATCTTCTATGCAGGCATATGAATTTGGAATGGTGAGTAGAGTTATTTCAAAAGATAAATTTAAAGAAGAGTCGATTAAAATTGCAAAAAAGATATCAGAAAAACCTAAATCAAGTCTAGTAGAAATAAAAAAATTAATGAATTTAGACAAGAAAATTTATTCAGATATTAAAAAAGAAAGACAGGCTTTCTACAAACTATTAGATAGTAAAAATAAAAAAATCGGAATTGAAAGTTTTTTGAATAAAACTTCTCCTAATTGGGAAGATTAAAATATGGAATTTTTTAAAAAACATAAGAGATTATTGTTTATTATTTTAGTAATTCTTTTTATCGAGTTAAGTGGTTACGGAATATTAGCGTCTTTATCTAGACTACTTAATGCATTGTAATTATTTACAAGTGAAACTATGAAGAAAAGTAATTTACTCAATCTTTCTATATTATTTACAATTTTTTTGATTGGATCATTATTAAGATTATACAACATTAATTTTGATGATTTTTGGTATGATGAAATATTAAGTTTTACTGCCGCCAATCCTAATCTTTCAGTTTCAGAAAATTTTAGGATTCAAACTGAAATAGACAATACACCTTTTCTTGGAAGTTTTTTACTACGATTCTTTTTTAAAATATTTGAATATCACCCTGATACTGCTAGATACTTTCCAAGTTTTTTTAGTATAGCTAGCATATTATCCATTGCTTATCTCGCAAGAACATTAAAGAACAATAGATCATATTTACTAGTTGCTTTTTTAATTTCTTCAAATATTTTTTTAATTTCATATTCTCAAGAGTTGAGAAATTATTCAATTTTATTTTTTTTATCGTCACTAAGTTATATATTTTTTATAAAAATATTAGAAAATGAGAAACAAATTTTTACTTTGATACTTTTTATTTTCTTTTCTTTTCTTCAAGTATTATCTCATCCTATTAGTTTTATAGTAATAATCTCATATATTTTGTATGCTGTTTTAAACTTTGTAATTTTCAGAAAAATTAATTTTAATCTTAATTTAGGAATAATAATTTCTTGTATCCTTTGTTTGATATATTTTGCATTTTATTTCGCAAATTATACAATTCATTCTTGGGAGTGGATTTCACAACCTAATTTTAAGTTCTTTACAAATTTTTACTTTTCAAACTTTTTTGGGTCAAGGTTAATGGGTTTAATTTTTTTATTATTATTGATTTTTTTGCTTTTTAAAAATCGAAAATTATTTGAGAATTTAGATAAAATTACAATATTCTTTATAATTATAATTCTTTCATATTTATTACCTATTTCTTTTGGTTATATTTACAAACCCATTCTAGTATCAAGATATATAATATATGTTATCGCACCTATTATAATTTTGATCTCTTATTTAATTTTTGAACTTAAAAATAAGATTATTAAAAATACATTAATTTGTATTTTATGTCTAAGCACTGTGGGCAATCTTTTTACAGAGCAAACAGTTAAACAGTTCTTTCAGGATAGAATAGTTCACAAACCTGAGTTTAAAAAAGCAATAAAGATTATTGAAACGTCAGATACAAATAAATATTATTTTAAAATTGCTAGCTATCCTGAAAAAGCACCTGCACCAGGTAGCCCCGAGACTATAGTGACACTACAAAAATATTTTTCACTACTTAATAAAAAAAGTAATAAAAAAATTGTTTACTCTAATTTAAAAAGTAAAAAAATTTGGATAGTTTGTTTAACTGATTTACATGGATTTGATTGTTCTCTTCCTGAAAAAATTAAAAGTAAAAAAGTTTTACAAGATATAAATTTAAATAGACTTAACTTAAAGCTGATAGAACTATAAATTTATTAATTTAACTTTAGTATTTTCAATCATTATTTCTTTATCTTTGAATACTGAAAAATCAGGGTTAAAAAGATTTACTAGCGCAAAAGGAAAAGGTTTGTTTATAAGCACTTTACCAATTTTTTTATTTTCATATTTAAGTTCATCACCAATTTTTAACTCTTTGCTTGCGATTATTGGAAGCAACCTTCTTCTTAATTTATTTTTTAGCTTCATTCTTGCAGTATTTTCTTGCCCAATAAAACAACCTTTTTTAAAATCAATTGCTAGCAATTGTTCGAAGTTAGCCTCAAGTCCAAAAAGTTGATCTTTTAAATTTTCTATTCCTTTGATTGGTATTCCACAATAATAAGCTTTTTTGAAATAGTTTTCATGACTCACTATTTTCAAATTGAGTTTTTTAATTGTAAGGTGTAATTTTTCAAGACTAGATAAAATTCTTCCTCCAAGTTTTTTACTCCTTGGATCCAAAAATATAGTACTTTCTCTATAAATAACTGTTTCAGTATTTTTTTTCTCAATATTTTGAATTTCTTTAAATTTTTCTTCATGAATAACCCCTACTACATATTTTGATGACAAATTTTTAATCTCAACTTTTGATCGTAATTTATACTTAGATAAAAAATCAATAATTTCTTTAGAAAATACACTTTCACAATCTAAAAAATAACCATCATCTTTTTTTATTACAAAAAATTCATAAAGATATTTGCCTTGTGGAGTAAAAATAGCAGAGAAAATCGTCCTTGATGAACTGACTTTATCTACATCATTACTCAATATATTTTGAAGAAAATCTCTAGCATCCAAGCCAGAAACAGAAATTAAACTCCTGTCTTCAAAAATTATTATTTGATCTTTTTCCATATATATGTGTTGTATTGTATAATATAATTATTAAATCATGTCTGATAATTTTAGTCTCGTAATTAAAAATGGTTCTTGCTACATAGATGGTAAATTAGTAAGGACAGACCTCGGTTTATCAGGAAAAAAAATTAAAAAAATTGGTAAAATTGAATTAAATAGTTCAAAAGTCTTTGATGCTTCAAATAAAGTCATTGTTCCAGGTATAATTGATACCCAAGTGCATTTTCGTGAACCAGGATCAACAGACGCAGAAGATTTAGAGAGCGGTTCTAGAGCAGCAGTTCTAGGCGGAGTTACTTCTTTATTTGAAATGCCTAATACAAATCCACCTACTTCTAATTTAGTAGAGTTTGAAAAAAAACTTCAATTAGCAAAAGATAGAATGCATAGTAATTATGCTTTTTATTTTGGAGCAACTCCTGAAAATACAAATCAATTATCGCAACTAAAAAATTTAAAAGGATGTTGTGGCGTAAAGCTTTTCGCAGGTTCTTCTACTGGAAATTTATTAGTTGACAAGGAGGCAGATATTGAAAAAGTAATTTCAAATAGCGATAGAATAGTTTCTATTCACTCTGAAGATGAGGAAATATTAAATTTAAGAAAAAAATTCATAAAAAAAGGAGATGTGCATTCACACCCGGAATGGAGAAACGTTGAGACAGCAATGTCCTCAACTCGTAGAGTTGTTAAAATTGCAGAACGATTTAATAAAAGAATTCATGTATTACATGTAACAACTAAAGAAGAAGTAGATTTTTTAGCTATGCACAAAAAAAATGTGACTTTTGAAACCACTCCTCAACACCTTACACTGTTTGCCCCAGATTGTTATGATAAATTAGGAACATACGCTCAAATGAATCCTCCTTTAAGAACAAAGGATCACTATGATAAATTATGGAGTGCTATAAGAAATAATATCGTAGACGTTCTAGGTTCTGATCATGCTCCACATGTTAAAGCTAATAAACAAAAAGAATACCCTAATTCACCTTCTGGAATGCCAGGAGTGCAGACTATATTTCCAGTGATGCTAAATCATGTAAACAATAACAAGCTTACATTAGAGCAATTAATAAAATTGATGTGTGAAAATCCTTGTAGAATATTTGGAATTAAAGATAAAGGTTTTATTCAAGAAAACTTCGATGCTGATTTGACAATAGTAGATATGAATAAAGAACAAATTATTAAAGATGAAATGATAGCAAGTAAATGCGGCTGGACACCATTTAATAACTATAAAGTTAAAGGCTTCCCTATTGCGACAATTGTAAATGGGTCAATCGTAATGGAAAATGGTAAGATAATTTCTAATCAAGTTGGTAAACCTCTTGATTTTAAATTATGAAAAAATTAATACTTATTTTTATTATTATTCCTAAAATTCTTTATGCCGGTTCGATGAAGGCAATAGGCGTTAAAGGAAAAGAGGAAAATGTTGATAGAGTGATCAAAGTTTTAATGTATGACAATTATTATCAACCAAATATCTTTAAGGTAAAAAAAAATGAGACAATCAAATTTGTTGTAGAAAATAAAGGTGAATTAGTTCATGAATTTAATATTGCAACTAAAAAAATGCATTTAAAACACCAACCAGAAATGATGATGATGGTTGAAAATGAAATACTTTTAGCCGATAAGATTGATAAAAAAAAGATGAAGGAAATGGCAAAAAAAGATCCTTCAATGGCACATTCACATTCAAATAGTGTTTTGTTATCACCGGGAGAAAGCGCTAATTTAATTTGGAAATTTAGTAACTCCGTAGAAATTGAGGCTGCATGCAATGTTCCAGGTCACTACGATGTTGGAATGATAGCTAAAATTGAAGATATATAATTTACGTCTTTAAAATATTATTATCTTTAAGATCTTGTTTAATTTCATCTAATATTGCTGGATCATCAATAGTAGCAGGCATCTTGTAAGGTTCATTATCTGCAATTTTTCTAACAGTCCCTCGTAATATTTTTCCAGATCTTGTTTTGGGCAATCTTTTTACTACAATTGCTATTTTAAAAGCAGCCACTGGACCAACTTTATCTCTTACCATTTTTACACATTCGGAAATTATTTCTTTTTTATCTTTAATGACACCTGCCTTAAGAGCTAGCAAACCAATAGGTAATTGACCTTTAAGTTTATCAGCTATACCAAGCACTGCACATTCTGCTACATCTTTATGTTCTGCTAAAACCTCTTCAATTGCTCCAGTTGAAAGTCTATGTCCGGCTACATTTATAATGTCATCGGTCCTTGACATAATCCAAACATAACCATCTTCATCTATATGACCTGCATCATAAGTTAAATAATATCCTGGATACGTTGACATATAATTTTCTTTATAACGTTTATCAGCACCCCAAAGAGTTGGAAATGTACCTGGAGGCAGTGGAAGTTTAACAACTATATCTCCCATTTTGCCAGGACCGACCTCTTTACCTTCAGAATTTAAAACCTTCAAGTCATAACCAGGAACTGGTTTAAATGCAGATCCATATTTAACTGGGAAAGACTCTATGCCAGTACAATTTGATGTGATTGCCCAACTTGTTTCAGTTTGCCACCAATGATCTATCACGGGTGAATTTGAAAGTTTTTCAAACCATTTAATAGTATCTGGGTCAGCTCTTTCTCCTGCAAGGAATAGTTTGTCAAATTTACTTAAGTCGTATTTTTTAAAAAATTCTCCGTTGGGATCTTCTTTTTTGATTGCTCTTATTGCAGTTGGAGCTGTAAAAAGAGATTTAACTTTATGTTCTGAGATAATTCTCCAAAAAACTCCGGCATCAGGGGTTCCAACAGGCTTTCCTTCAAATAAAACTGTTGTACATCCGTAAAACAGTGGGGCGTAAACTATATATGAGTGACCAACTATCCAACCTATATCACTCGCTGACCACCAAACATCGTCTTGATCAATGTTATAAATATTTTTCATTGTCCATTTAAGAGCTACAATGTGCCCCCCAATATCTCTAACGATGCCTTTAGGCAAACCAGTTGTTCCTGAGGTGTAAAGAATGTATGCGTAGTCATTAGAGTTCATTTTTTCACACTCAGCTGGCTTAACATCTTTAAGTGAGTCTTCCCATGAAATATCCATGCTTGAATTTAGTTCAGCTTTATCTTTCTCTCTTTGAAAAATAATACATTTGTCAGGTTTATGATTTGCAAGTTCTAAAGCTTTGTTAACTAAAGGTTTATAATGAACTGTTCTTCCAGGTTCATAACCACAAGATGCTGAAACAATTAATTTTGCTTTTGAATCATCAATCCTGCTGGCAAGTTCATTGGCCGCAAAGCCACCAAAAACAACAGAATGTACTGCGCCAATTCTTCCACAGGCTAACATGGCAATAACAGCTTCCGGTATCATTGGCATATAAATTATAACTCTATCTCCTTTTTTAATTCCTTGTTTTTTTAGAGCTCCAGCGAACAAAGCAACTCTTTCCCTTAATTCTTTATATGAAATTTTTTTTTGGACACCTGTAATTGGACTATCATAAATTATAGCCAGCTTATCTCCTCTGCCTTTATCGATATGATAATCTAAAGCATTGTAACAAGTGTTAGTTATCCCGTCCTCGAACCATTTGTAAAAAGGTGGATTATTTCCGTTTAATATTTTAGTAGGTTTTTTGTACCAAAATATATCTTCAGAGATTTTTTTCCAAAATTCTTCCCTATTATTTATCGAAGAATCGTAAATTTCCTTATATTTTTTAGCCAAATCATTCCCCCCAAAATTCTTAATTTATTTATAGTATTTCACAAATATCCCCAAAAAAAAATCAAAAAACCGCTAAAAACAACACTTTTTTTAAAAAAAAATGCTTCACTGTAACTTTCTTTTTTATTAAGGTCCCACCATATTATTTCGTAATGAAGCGAAAGTCATTATTGAAATAGTTTAATATATTAAACTTAAGTAGAAAACTAACAACGAGGGAGGTTTTCATGAGAAAATTAAGTCTTATTGCTTTAGCAGCAGTTGCCTTTTTAGGTATTACTAGCTCAGCTAACGCAGCGACTGCCCTATTGGAGACAGGAGATTTCGTAGGAATTTCTTTCTGGCTAGTATCAATGGGTATGATTGCATGTACAGTATTCTTTTTCGCTGAAAGAGGTACTGTTGCAGCATCGTGGAGAACATCAATAACGGTAGCTGGACTAGTTACTGGTGTTGCATTTGTTCACTACATGTACATGAGAGAAGTTTGGGTGACTACAGGAGACACACCAACAGTATACAGATATATTGATTGGTTAATCACTGTTCCACTTCAAATGATAGAATTCTATCTGATTTTGGCTGCTGTTAAGAAAGTGCCAACATCAATATTCTGGAAACTATTAATTGGTTCTTTAGTAATGTTAATCGGTGGTTATTTAGGTGAAGCTGGTTACATTCAACCATTTATGGGTTTCATAATCGGAATGGCTGGATGGATCTACATCTTATTTGAAATATTCTCAGGTGAAGCTGGTCAATTAGCTGCCAAAGGTGGTAACAAAGCTATGTCGACAGCGTTCAGTGCTATGAGAGTAATTGTAACAGTTGGTTGGGCTATATATCCTTTAGGATATGTACTAGGCTACCTAACTGGCGGTGTTGATGCTAACGCATTAAACATTGTTTACAATTTAGCTGACTTTATTAATAAGATCGCTTTTGGTCTTGTGATTTGGGCAGCTGCAATGCAAAATACAAGATTAGCATCTAGATAATAGATTAAGTCTTTAGAAATAGGGCGAGTTTAATTACTTGCCCTATTTTTTTTTGCGCTTATATTATTGAAATGCCTAAAATCACATATATAGACAATCAAGAAAATTCTAAAACAGTAGAAGTCGAGAACGGTTTATCAGTAATGGAAGGAGCAATACAAAACAATATACCTGGAATTGATGCTGATTGCGGGGGATCAATGGCTTGCGCAACTTGCCATGTTTATGTCCAAGAAAAATGGTTAGATAAACTTCCAAAAGCCGAAGATGCAGAAATTGATATGATTGACATGGCATACGAACCAAAAAAAAATAGTAGACTTAGTTGTCAATTAATTGTTTCAGATAACTTAGAAGGATTAGTAGTCAAAACCCCTGAGAAGCAAAGTTAATGATAAAAACTGATGTGATAATAATAGGCGCTGGTCCAGTTGGATTGTTTGCAGTTCATCAATTAGGAATAAAAGGTCTAAAGTCAGAAGTGATTGATAATTTAGATAGGGCCGGAGGCCAATGTATTGAACTTTATCCAGAAAAACCTATTTATGATATTCCTGCGATTCCGGAATGCACTGGAAAAGGTTTAACTGATAATCTATTAGAGCAAATAAAACCGTTTAAAGCTAATTTTCATTTCAGCGAGAGAGTAGAAGAAGTCACACAAGACAAAAATAATTGGATTGTTAAAACAAATAAAAATAAAAAATTTGTTGCACCCAGCATAATAATCGCTGGAGGAGTCGGATCTTTTGAGCCAAGAAAACTATCTCTTAAAGACGCAGAAAAATTTGAAGGTAAATCAGTTTTTTACTCAGTAACAGATAAAGAAATTTTTAAAAGTAAAAATATATCTATATTTGGTGGAGGTGACTCAGCTTTAGACTGGGCCTTAGAACTGTCTAATACCTCAAATGTGACACTTATACATAGGAGAAATGAATTTAGAGGAGCTCCACACTCTTTATCTCAAATAAAAAAATTAGAAAAAGAGGGAAAGATTTCTATTAAAACACCTTGTCAACTTACCTCTATTGATGGGAATAAAACAATTAATTCTATTGAAATAAAATATGAAGATGAAAAAACTGAGAAAATTAAAACTGACGTAATTTTAAGTTTTTTTGGACTAATAATGAAACTAGGACCAATAGCTGAGTGGGGTCTAAATATAGATAAAAAAGTAATTTCTGTTAATACAAATAATTTTGAAACTAACAAACCAGGAATATTTGCTGTTGGTGATATTTGTACATATCCAGGTAAATTAAAATTAATTTTATCAGGATTTCATGAAGTAGCCTTAGCTTCAGTAGAATGTTTTAAAAGAGCAAGACCTAAAGAAAAGTTCAGATTTGAGTTCACAACATCATCAAAAACAATTCAAGAGAGATTAGGGAAATTAAAAAAATGATAGAAATTATGACTGCCAACACCCCTAACGGTAAAAAAATTACTATAATGTTAGAAGAAATAGAATTTGAATACAAAATCACAAAAATAAATATTGAAAAAGAGGAACAATTCGACCCTAAATTTAGAGCACTTAGTCCTTTTAGTAAAATCCCGGTAATAATTGATCATAAAAATAAAACTTCTCTTTTCGAGTCAGGGGCAATTTTGATGTATTTAGGAGAAAAAAGTGGAAAGTTTTATCCTGAAAAAAATAAACACTTAATAAATCAATGGTTGATGGGGCAAATGGCTTATGTAGGGCCAATGTTAGGTCAGCATCATCAATTTCATCATTATAATTCTGGAAAAAGTGAATGGGGAGAGAAAAGATATTTTAAAATTGCTAAAATGATTTACAGCGATTTAGATGAAAGACTTAAAGAAAATAAATTTTTGGCAGGAGACTATTCTATTGCAGATATAGCGACTTTTCCTTGGATTGCGCGACATGAATGGCATGATATTGGTTTAAAAAATTTTAAAAACTTATCAAGATGGTATGAGGCGATTGCAAATCGTAAAGCTGTGAAAATTGGATATGATTTATTAAAAAGAAAAGAAGAAATACCTAAAATTTAATCGTCCATAAAAATTTTTTCATCTCTCTCATGTTTTTCCTGAGCTTCAATAGATAATGTGGCTATAGGTCTTGCGATTAACCTTTTAAGTCCTATAGGTTCCGAAGTTTCTTCACAATATCCGTAACTCCCATCTTTAATTCTTCTTAATGCTGAGTCTATTTTTTCTATAAGTTTTCTACTTCTATTTAGGGCTTTCATTTCAACACTTTTGTCAGTCTAGGAAGATGCTTGATCGACTACGTCAGCTGAAGAAATATTGTCATCCGAGGAATTGAGTATATTTCCGAGATTATTAGATTTTACTATATCTTTTTTCCAAGTTATTAATTTATCTGAAAAATACTTTTTGTGTTTAGCGCACATGTATTTTTCTTTTGTATTGGGAGTATAAGGTTTTTTAACTGTCTTTTTTGGCATCTTTTAAGTTTCGCGAGTATAAGTGTGATTTTATACGTGTCAATAGTCTTTAAATTGTATTAATTTGTTACAAAATGATTAAAAAAAAAAATATTTATAAAGCTTTTATTTTGTTTTTGTTCTTACATTTGTTGTTATGGACATTGATTCCTTCTTTAACAAATGTAAATTTACCCCTTGATACCATTGAAGCTTTAGCATGGGGTAGTAATTTAGAGTGGGGATTTAATAAACATCCACCTTTCAGTGCTTTCGCAATTGAAATATTTTATAAAGTATTTGGAAATCAAGATTGGGCTTATTATTTTTTAAGCCAAATTTTTGTGGTAGTAGCCTTTTTTGCTGTTTATAAATTTTCTGAGGAAATTTTTGATAATGAAAAGCTTGCTTTTTTATCAGTACTTTTACTTGAGGGAATATATTTTTATAATTTCACAACACCAGAATTTAATGTAAATGTTGCTCAATTACCTTTCTGGGCTTTGACCGTTTATTACACTTGGAGATGTATTAAATATGATAAAGCAATCGACTACATATTTTTAGGCTTATTTGCAGCATTAGGAATTTTATCAAAGTACCTTTTTATTTATCTAATTTTAGGAATAAAACTTGTCTTTTTTTATTTTTTAAAGAAAGGAATAAAATTTTCACACTTTTTCATTGCCGGACCAATAACCCTATTAATTTTAACACCGCATTTGATTTGGTTAAGCGAAAATGATTTCGTCACTATTACTTATGGCTTACAAAGGACTGGAGGAATAGGAAGTTTTTTAGACCATTTAATTTACCCTTTAACTTTCTTAGGAAAACAAATTATTCTTCTTATCCCTTTTTTGTTAATATCTTTTTTTCTTTTTAAAAAAATGAAACCTAAAATTAATTTAAAGGATAAAAAATTAATATTTCTTCTCTTGACTACAATCGCCCCAATATTTTTTATGCTATTAACTTCAATCGTAATGGGGGCAAAAATAAGAACAATGTGGATGACACCATTTTATTTGTTTACAGGCACTTTTATAATTTATATTTTTAAATCACAGGTAAATCTTAATAAATTAAAAAACTTTGCTTCAATATTTATTGTTTTATTTTTGTTTTCTCCATTTGCTTACGCTTTTGTCTCTATAACTCAAACTGACAAAAGAACTGATTATCCAGGAAAAGAAATAGCAAGACTTGTTGAAAATAGATGGAATGAAAACTTTTCTAATGAAATAGTTGCAGTTGTGGGAGACGAATGGTTTGGAGGAAATCTATCTTATCATCTTAATTCTAGACCTATATGGTTTAATTCAATTGATAAAAATTTAGATCAAATTAATATAACTGGAGGCGTGATTTATACTGGAAATCCAAAAGTTCTCAAAAAAGTTTGTCCAGGAGTTTTTGGAACAATTAGACCTATAGGAATATGTATGATCGGGGTAAAATGAAAAAAATTATAATATTAATTCCAGTTTATAATGATTGGGAATCACTAAATAAGTTGCTTTTAGAAATTAATAACACAATTCATGGTATTGAAGGCGCTAGTTTTGAATGTCTAATTATAAACGATGCATCTTCTGAACCATGCCCAGAAATTAAATTACCTTCAAACATTTCCTCTTTGAAAATAATCAACATGAAAAAAAATCAAGGCCATGCAAGATGTAATGCTTTTGGTATCAGATTTTTATCTCAAGATGAAAAATATGATTATGTTATTTTGATGGATGGTGATGGGGAAGATAGACCCTCAGAGATAAAATTGTTAGTTGAAAAAGCTTTGTTAAAAAAAGGCACTTCTGTTGTAGCAAAAAGAGTAAAAAGGTCAGAGGGAATGTTATTTCAATTTTTATATAAAATTCATAAATTTATTACAATTGTTTTTACTGGAAAAAATATTAACTTTGGAAATTATAGTTGTTTAACAAGAGATGATGTAAAAATTTTATCAGATAAAGCTAGTTTGTGGAGCAGTTATTCAGGTTCATTAAAAAAACATATAACTAATTTTAATTCTATTAATTCTACGAGAGGATTGAGATATTTTGGGCCATCTAAAATGTCTTTATTTAAACTTCTTATTCACTCCTTTTCAATAATAGCAGTTTTTAAACAAAACGTTTTTTTAAGATCGGTAATATTATTGATAATATTGTCTTACTTTAGTTATAGTTTTAATTATATTGCTGCATTAATTCAAATTTTATTAGTAATTTTTAATTTAACTATTTATTTAGTTTCTTTACGAGAAAACTTAAAAGAACTTTTAAATTCAGATGGCAATATGGGAGAAATTAAAATATATAAACACTAAACAGTTGTATTTTGAGTCTGAACTAGAATCAAAAAGGAATCAAAACAAGAACATTTAAACAAAAAATAGATAAACTGTTGATAAAATTAATTAATTTAATTTAAATAATTGAAAGAAAAATTATGAAAAAATTAATATGTCATTGCAAAAAAGTAGAAATCGAAGTCAACATTTCAGAGCCCTTTGAAAAAATTCTAAGGTGCAACTGTTCACTTTGTAAAAGGAAGGGAGCCATAATGACAATGGTTAAACCAGAAGATTTCAAAATTATTAAGGGGAAAGATAACTTAAAGCTTTATCAATATCATACTAAAGTAGCTAAGCACTATTTTTGTTCCAACTGTGGAATTTACACTCATCATAATCCTAGATCCAACCCATCCATGTTCGGAATAAATTTAGCTTGTTTAGAGGATGTAGATACTTTTAAATTAAAAAATGTAAGTATAAATGATGGAAAAAATCATCCTTTAGATAAAAAAAATGATTCATAAATATTTTAATTCGAACAAGGTAACAAAATCTTATTTAAGTTTTTTAAAAAGACAAGAAGTTTTAGGAGAGCCTTTTTATAACAAAATAGGGCAGCTAAATAATTTTTATATACCTATTTGTGATTCAATTTATCAAGATTACACAAAAAAAAATAAAACAATTCTGATAGGGCTTTCAGGAGGTCAAGGTTCAGGCAAATCTACTATAGCTCAAATTTTAAAACTCATTTTAAATATAAAATACAATTTAAATACAATTTCATTTTCAATAGATGACTTTTATAAAACTTTAAAATCACGAAAAAAAATGTCTAAAACTGTGCACAAATTATTTTTAACAAGAGGTGTTCCAGGAACCCATGACGTTAAACTATTAAGAAAAATATTTAAAAAACTTTTAAAAAAAAATTTCTCTTCTTTGTTAATTCCTAAATTTGATAAATCTATTGATGATAGAGTTAAAAAAAAAAGGGGGACTAAAGTAAAGAAAAAACCTGAGATAATAATTTTTGAAGGATGGTGTGTTGGATCAAAACCCCAGAAATTAAGTCAATTATCGAAACCAATAAATTCTTTAGAAAAAATTAACGATAAAAAAATAATTTGGAGGAAAAAAATTAATAATGAACTAAAAAAAAATTATAAAAAGATATTTAGCTTGATAGATAAACTAATTTTTTTAAAAGTCCCAAGTTTTGAACATGTTTTTAAATGGAGACTTCTTCAAGAAAAAAAATTAAAACTTACTTCTAAAGGAAAAAAAATTATGTCTAAATCTCAGATCAGAGAATTTATTATGTATTATGAAAGAATTACAAAACAAATGTTAAAAGACCTCAAATTTAGTGCTGATGTGATAATAAAGCTTGATAAAAAACATAGATTGAGTGATATAAAATTTAATTAAATGAAAATTATAATATTATTTGTAGCAATAATTTTTAATTCGAAATTAGCTTTTGCTGATGATTTAATGATTTTTTTAGAGTCTGCATATTCAAACAATCCTCAATTGAACGCAGAAAGAAAAAATTTAAGCGCTACTAAGCAGAATGTTAATATTTCTAGAAGTGAATTTTTACCAAGCATTTCTCTCTCAGGAAGTATTGATGGAAAACAATCTACAAGCAGGACTAATAGAGAAGGAGCGGCAATGGTAGACACTCAGAATGATACAGAAACAAAAAAAATTTCGATAGATCAAAAACTCTTTCAAGGTCTGCAGGGCTACAACTCTCTTAAAAAATCTGAATTAGAAGTACAAAAAGCAAATCTAGAATTGAAGAAAACCGAACAAGAAATACTTTTAAGTGCCGCAAGTGCATATTTTGATCTAATTTATAAATCTAAAAGCAAGGAATTTAATTCTGAAAATATAGATCTTTTTGAAAGACAAGTAGAATTTGATAGCGCAAGACTACAAAAAGGTGAAATAACACTAACTGATTTAGCTCAATCTGAGTCTTCTTTAGAGGGAGCTAGAGCCAAATTTATAACCGCTGAAACAGAATTATTAACTGCTAAAACAAATTTTGAGAGAATAATTAGAATTAGCGCCCCCGAAACAACAGATGATATTTTTAATTTAAAACTCAAGCTTCCAAATAATTTAATGGAAATACTTAAGTTATCAGAGTCTAATAATCCAAAACTCTTGATAGCAAAATTAGATTATGAAATAGCCCAGAAAGATTTAAATATTGAAATTGCAAATTTTTCTCCTACTGCTTCAATAAACTATTCAAAGTCTGAATCTAAAGACTTTAGCTCTACAGTAGATAACGTAAATGAAGAATCAGTCAAAGCAACTTTGAGTTGGCCAATAATTAAGGGAGGTAAAAATTACTCGTCTATTAAAAAATCAAAGTTTAAAAAAGAGCAAAGCAATTTAATTTTAGAAGACACAGCAAATCAAGTAAAAACTGAAGCTGCAAACGTGTGGTCAGTTTATCAATCGGCTGAAAGTGTTTTAAAAGCAACTCAAGCACAAGAAAAAGCTGCAAAGATTGCTAATGAAGGAATAACTTTAGAATATGACTCTGGTAATACAAGAACTACATTAGAGGTAATTCAATCAAGAAGCTTACTTTTAGACTCAAGAATTAATAATGCTAAAGCTGAAAGAGATTTTCATATTTCAAAATTTAAAATTTTAGAAGCAATCGGAAAACTTACTTTGGAAAATATCAAAAAATTTTGAATTAATTATTTTTAATGCAAATTAAGAATCTAAAAAAAAATTTTATTAATTATTGTAAAAAAAACAAATTTGAAGTTAATACGAGACAAGTCAAAGTCATTGAGTTATTAACTCAGTTTTATATAAAAAACTTTTCTTCAAAAAATTTTATAACGAGCATTTTCTCAAATAAAAAAAATAAATTAGGTTTTTATCTATATGGAGAAGTAGGTGTAGGTAAAACGATGGTATTAAATTTTTTTTTTAATAGCTTAAACATAAAGAGAAAAAGATTACACTTTAATGAGTTTATGATTTCCTATCACGACTTTGTTCATAAAAATAAAAAAAAACAAAACTCTTTAAATCTATTCGTCTCAAATATTAAAAAAAAATATGAGTTATTATTCTTTGATGAGTTTCAAGTTACAAATATTGTTGATGCAATGATATTAGGTAGACTTTTTAAATCAATGTTTAAAGAAAATCTGAAAATTATAGTCACCTCAAATAGCAAAATTGAAGAACTTTATAAAGATGGTCTTCAAAGGGAGCAATTTTTACCATTCATAGATATTTTTAAAAGTCTTTGTATTGAACAAAAATTAATAATTGATACTGATTACAGAAAATCGAACACTAAAAATTTAGATTATTTTTTTTACCCAGTTAATAATCATACAAGATTTTTCATTAATCAAATATTTAGAAAATTAACTAAAAATAAAAAAATTCAAGTTAAGAAAATCAAAATTAAAGGAAGAGAATTTAAAATTAAAAATTATTTTGATGGTATTGCAAGATTCAAATTTAAAGAGCTATGTAATCAAAATATTGGTGCTGAAGATTATATTAAAATTGCCGAACAATGTTCTTTTATTATTATTGAAGAAATACCTAATTTTAACGATCAAAACATAAATCAACAACATAGATTTATTACTTTAATTGATATTATTTATGAAAAAAAAATCTCTCTTCTGGTCAGTGCTCTTAGTAGAATTGAAGATTTTGGGACGTCTAAGAAGCTGTCAAGGCCATTCAAAAGAACTTTGAGCCGACTTTATGAGCTAACTTCAAAAGGCCTTAAAATTTAAATTAACCAATAAATTAGTTGTTTATTTATATACTTGAAAAAAAGAACAAAATGTGTACATTTATATTATCGATTCGAAACAAAAAAGGATGTAAAAAATGAATAAAAATGGCTTAAAAGTAGTTAAATCAGACAACAAAAAAGACCAAGAATTAAAAGAAAAGAAAAAATCATTAGAGGCAGCAATTAGTCAAATAGATCAAAGCTTTGGAAAAGGCTCTGTAATGAGGTTAGGTCAACAAAAAGCCCTGGATGTAGAGGCTATATCTACGGGATCGTTAAGTTTAGACTTGGCATTAGGTATAGGCGGACTTCCTAAAGGAAGAATTATCGAAGTTTATGGGCCAGAGTCTTCTGGAAAAACAACATTAGCACTACAAGTCGTAGCGGAGGCTCAAAAAGCAGGTTGTATTTGTGCATTTGTAGACGCAGAGCACGCAATGGACCCTATTTATGCCAAAAAATTGGGCGTAAAAACGGAAGAGCTTTTAATTTAACAACCTGACACAGGTGAACAAGCTTTAGAAATAACAGATACTTTAATCAAATCAGGATCAATATCTGTTTTAGTAGTAGATTCAGTTGCAGCATTAACTCCAAAAGCAGAGTTAGAGGGAGAAATGGGTGACCATCATGTCGGACTACAATCGAGACTGATGAGTCAAGCATTAAGAAAGCTTACTGGATCAGTTTCCAAATCAAATACAATGGTTATTTTCATTAACCAAATTAGAATGAAAATAGGAGTAATGTTTGGTAATCCAGAAACAACTTCAGGTGGAAATGCGTTAAAATTTTACTCATCCGTAAGAATGGATATTAGAAGAATAGGTGCAATTAAAGATAAAGATCAAATAATTGGAAATTCTACTAGAGTTAAAGTTATAAAAAATAAAGTAGCACCACCATTCAAAGTAGTAGAGTTTGATTTAATGTACGGTAAAGGAATTAGCAAAGTAGGAGAGCTAGTAGATCTAGGTGCAAAAGCAGGAGTAGTTGAGAAATCAGGCGCTTGGTATGCTTATAAAGGAGAAAAAATTGGGCAAGGAAGAGAGAATGCAAAAATTTATCTAGCACAAAATCCTAACATAGCTGCTGAAATTGAAAAAGTGATAAGAGATAAAGCGTCAGCAATATCTAAAGAGCTAGAAGGAAACCCTTCACCAAAAGAAAAGATTAGCGATAAAGAAGATAAGTAGCCATCTTAACATTTATAACGAGGAGTTAATTACTCCTCGTTTCCCATGAAATAGCAACTTATAATAGAAGAATTCAACATTTGGTATGTAACACCTGGAGTTGAAAAATTAATAGTATACAAATAATTTAAAATAAAGTTCAATAAAAGTAACTAAAATAGGAGGGAAAATGAGCACACAACAAGCAACAAGCTCGAAAGTGTCATCTTCTTTAGATACCTCTCACTTAAAGGTCAAATTTCCATTTAAGTCTAAGTACGGAAATTATATTAATGGAAAATTTGTAGAACCTAAATCAGGAAAGTATTTTGATAATACTACACCGATTACAAATGAAGTTATCTGTAAGGTGCCACGATCGAATGAAAAAGATATTGATTTT
>MDTA01047079.1_pt1 | contig 28774 bp, 26 predicted proteins | sample 811151 | NCBI WGS metagenome assembly MDTA01 (sample SAMN05326648, study PRJNA326480) | marine metagenome | isolation source: seawater | place: Indian Ocean: South | collected 2010 | reverse complement strand
TCCAGGTGATAAACTTCTTTTTACAAATAGCACAGATTTACATTTTTCAACATCAAGTACAGGCATTCCATAGATTGGACTTTGTGGATCAGTTTTGGCAACTGGATTTGTAACATCGTTTGCACCAATGACAAATGCAACATCTGCATTAGCAAAATCATTATTTATTTCCTCTAGCTCAAATACTTCGTCATAAGGCACATTTGCTTCAGCTAATAAAACATTCATATGTCCAGGCATTCTTCCAGCAACTGGATGAATTGCATAAGAAACTTTTATGTCATTTTTTTTTAAAGTATCAACCATCTCCCTTAGAGCATGTTGTGCTTGTGCTACAGCCATTCCATAACCTGGAACAATGATTACTGATGAAGCATTTTTCATTAAAAACGCAGCATCATCTGCATTACCACTTTTAACTGGTTTTTGCTCTTTATTGTGGTTAACCGAAGTTTGTTCTGTTCCTCCAAAACCACCTAATATAACGCTTAAGAATGATCTATTCATTCCCTTGCACATTATGTAAGAAAGTATAGCTCCAGAAGAACCAACCAAGGCTCCTGTTATAATTAAAGCAGTATTTTCTAATGTAAATCCAATTCCTGCAGCTGCCCAGCCAGAATAAGAATTTAACATTGAAATAACAACTGGCATATCTGCACCACCAATAGGAATGATGATCAAAAATCCAATTAAAAAAGAAACTGCAATTAAAATCCAAAATAAATTAGATGATTGGGTTGAACACAAATAATATGTTAATATTACAACTGAAATTAACAATAATGCATTTAACAAATGCTGTCCTTTAAAAGTAATTGGGGCACCTGACATAATTCCTTGAAGTTTTAAGAATGCAATCACTGAACCAGAAAAAGTAATTGCACCTACTGCTGCTCCAATTGCCATTTCAATTAAACTAGCAAGTTTTATGTCTCCTGGTGTTCCAAGTTTAAACGCTGTTGGATTAATAAATGCAGAAATTGCAACAAATACAGCTGCTAAACCAACAAGACTATGAAAACCTGCGACTAACTCTGGCATCGCCGTCATTGGTATTCGATAAGCAATAAATGCTCCAATACTTCCTCCAATGATCAGAAAAATTAAAACATATACAAACCCTGTTGTAAAATTACCTACAGAAAGAAAAGTAACAGTAACAGCTATAACCATTCCAATAATTCCAAACAAGTTTCCTTGTCTTGAGGTTTCTGGAGAAGATAGTCCTCTTAAGGCTAAAATAAATAGCACCCCTGAAATTAAATACAAAATTGCCGAAAGGTTTGCAGACATTAATTATTTATCCTTTTTCTTTTTTTTATACATAGCTAACATTCTTTGAGTTACTAGAAAGCCACCAAAAATATTAACTGCTGCTAGAATAATTGCTAAAAAACCATAAACACTTGAAGTTGAAAAAATTAATCCATCACTCCCTGATAAAGCTGCTATAATCGCACCCACAATAATTACAGAGGAAATTGCATTGGTCACTGACATTAAAGGTGTATGCAACGAAGGTGTAACACTCCAAACAACATAATAGCCAACAAAAATTGACATTATAAATATGCTTAATCTAAATATAAAAGGGTCTATTTCCATAATTATTTTACTAATGTTTTTTCAATGATCTCATCATTTAAATTAATATTAAGTTTATTATTTTCTTTATCATATAAATTAGAGATAAAGTTAAATACGTTTTTTGCAAACAGGTTGGAGGCAGAAATTGGTAATTTATTAAGAATATTTGCCTCACCTAAAATTTTCACTCCATTCTTTTGAACAACCTTATTTACTTCTGTAAATACAGTATTACCCCCTTGAACAGCTGCTAGATCATAAATTACAGAACCTGATTGTAAATTTTTAAACATATTCTCTTTTATTATTTTAGGAGCTTCACGTCCAGGTATTAAGGCTGTACAAATTATAATATCAATTTTCTTTAAAGTCTCACTTAATAGTTCCTCTTGTTTTTTTTTAAAATCCTCTGATGCTTCTTTTGCATATCCACCTTCAGTTTCTAAATTCTCAGATCCTTCCACTGTTAAAAATTTTCCACCCAAACTTTCAACTTGTTCTTTGGAAGCCATTCTTACATCTGTTGCAAAAACCACAGCTCCCATTCTTTTTGCTGTTGCAATTGCCTGTAATCCTGCAACTCCTGCTCCTACAACTAGAACTTTAGCGGCAGGAATTGTACCAGCTGCAGTCATCATCATAGGAATGGCTCTTTCATATATTTGAAAGGCCTCTATAACTGCCTTATAACCAGCTAAATTGGCCTGAGAAGATAAAATATCCATTGATTGCGCTCTTGTAATTCTTGGTAGTAACTCTAGTGAAAAACAATTAATTTTTTTTGAATTTAAATCTTTTAATTTTTCTTCATTTAAGTATGTATTTAATGATCCTATTAAAGTTTGATTTTCTTTTAATAAAGATAATTTTTCTTTATCTGGTAATCCTAATTGAACTATTATATCAGATTTCTTAATGATTTCGTCTTCACCTTCTAAAAGAGTAACACCAAGATTTTTGTATTCTTCATTATTAAAACCCAAATGTTTTCCATACTCTTTTGTTAAAAATACCTCAAATCCAAGAGAAGTATATTTTTTCACAATTTCTGGAGTAATTGCTACTCTTTTTTCAATATTTTGATTTTCTAAAATTGAACCAATTCTCATAATTAAATGCTACAATAAGAAAATTGCCATTAAAACTAAAACTAAGGCAACAGCGACAGAACCCCATAGAACAAACTTTGTAAAATTATTCCAAGTATTTTTATGGTTTTCATTGTCCATAAAATTTACTTTTGTCTTGCTTTAAATTTTGGATTAGTTTTATTTATTACGTAAACTCTCCCTCTACGTCTCACAAGTTTAGAATTGAGATCTCTTTTTTTAATTGACTTGAGTGAGCTTTTAATTTTCATAAATTTTGTCTTTAATAAACGAAGTTACATTATCTTGCAATTAGATTTTTGGGTAAAAATTAATTTTTTTGTATATTTAATAAATTATTAATAAATTAATGTGAAATATTGTATTTAATCATTACATTATTATAATCTCGTATAATTTTACAATAAATCAAACAAAGATTTTTTTTCTCTTTTTTTTATGTATCGGTACTTTCTTTCTCCAGGAAATTAGTGAAGAAATAATATTACTTATATTACTATCTGTAAATTTAATATTTAGTTTTCTTATAATTTGATTATTATTAGACAAAATATAAGATGGGTCACCTCGCCTTCTTCTTTCACTTATAATTTCCATTTTGTAATCAATATGTTTTACAAAACTGTTAACAATGTTTCTTACTGAAAAGGCTTTTCCTGATCCACAATTAAATATCTCATTTTTATTTTTTTTCACTAAATACTTATGTGATTTATAAAAAGCATTAGCAACATCGTTCGGATGTACATAATCTCTAACAGCAGTTCCATCTGGTGTATTATAATTTGTGCCATATATTTTGAATTTATTGTTCCTAATTAACTTATTAAAAATATGATTATATTCAGGGTTATAAGGACCTAATTTGAATTTTTCATTTGCACCAGCAACATTAAATAATCTTAGGATAATAAAATTAATTTTTGAATTTTTTAAAAATTTTTTGATGAAAATTTCTGCTTTAAGTTTTGATTTACCATATGGGCTTTGAGGTGATTTAAAATTATTTTCAAGAATTTTATTTTTTTTTATACTTCCATAAACTGCAGCAGTAGAAGCAAAAATAAATCTTTTTATTGTCGTGTTTGGAATTTCTCTTACTAATTTCTTTGTTAATTCATAATTATTTTTCATATACTTTTTTTGTTTTCGAACAGATTCGGCACTATCTATAAAGGCAGCTAAATGAATAATATCTTCTATTTTATTCTTATTAACAAGATTTATAATTTTTTTACTATTTCCAAAATTAAAATTATAATATTTTATATTTTTATTTTTTATAAAAACATTTCCTTTTTGATTGTTGTCTATGACAAAAACTTTAAAACCTTTCTTTAAATATTTATTGCAAACAAAACTTCCAACATATCCACAACCGCCTGTAATAATTATTTTTCTCATCTAATTTGTTTAAATTATGATTTTTTATTTTTATATTTATTAAATTATTAATAAAACTTTATATATAAAGTTTTATTTAACTTTATTGGGATATTATAAAATTAAAGAATTGTTTAAATGTAAAATTTTTTAATAAATTTAAATATAGTTTTAAATATTTATTTTAGCCTGGCAATGTCCTACTCTTCCATGTCTTAAGACAAAGTACCATCGGCGCTAAAGGGCTTAACTTCCGAGTTCGGAATGGGATCGGGTGTTACACCTCTGCAATAATCACCAGGCTCGGTATATTTATATTTTTTTTATTATTTTGTAAAGGTATTAATTTTACTATAAATGATATTATAATATTAATGTTATTAAATAATCAAATAAAACTAATAAGTAAAGAAAAAGAAAAAATTTCAAAAAATAAAATACTAACAGCGATACAAGACAATCATAATTTAAGTAGATATGATTTGTATAAACATAAACCTCATATAAAAATTTTAAAAAAAATAATAGATATATCTAAAATTACACTTAAAAATAATTTTTTAAAAATAATTAACTATTAATTTTGAAAGATATAAAAAAAATTTTGATAACTGGATCAACAGGTCTTATTGGGAAAAATTTTAATAATGACATAAGATCTAAACAATATTTAATTCTCAAACCAAACAGAAAAAAATTAAACCTAGAAAATTTTGAAAAAATTAAAAAATATTTAAAAATTCACAAACCAGATATTATTATACATTTAGCAGCTCATGTTGGAGGTATTCAATACAACATAAAAAACCAAAAAAAAATGTTTATTGATAACTATGAAATTTCGAAAAATCTGATTAAAGCAGCATACGAATGTAAAATATATAAACTAATTAATATATCTAGCTCATGTGCGTATCCTCAGAATAAAAATAATTACAAAGAAACTGATTTATTAACTGGAGAATTTGAACCAACTAATATTGGATATGCAATGGCAAAAGCATTTTCAACAAAATATTGTGAATTTATAAACTTAGAGAGATGATTCAAATATATTATACTTGTTCCATGTAATTTATTTGGAAAATTTGAAAATATTGAAAAAGAAAAATCCCATATGCTTATTTCAGCAATTAGAAAAATTAGTTACGCAAAAAATAAAAATTCTAAAAAAGTAAATATTTGGGGGAGTGGCAACAACAAAAGAGAGTATATGTATGTTGAGGATTTTGTCGATTTTTTATTTTTTGTATTAAAAAAATTCAACAAAATACCAAATATTATAAATGTAGGAACAGGTAAAGACTATAAAATTAAAGAATATTATTTTAAAATTTCAAAAATTCTTAAACACAAAATTAATTTAATAAAAATTAATAAACCAGAGGGTCAGAAACAAAAATTGATGAATATAAATTTATTAAGAAAAACAGGGTGGAAACCTAAAATTGGGTTGAATAAGGGAATTCAAAGAACTTATGAATATTTGAGGAAAATTAATTTTTAAAATCAATAATTAAATAATTTATAAACAATAATAATACCTAAAATTTTAAATATATGTATTACCTTTTTTATAAAATCTTTTTCTTTATAATTATTTGATACTTCAAATTGCTCTATAAACTGCTTTATAAAAAACTTTGAAGATAAGCTAGAAGAGTGTCTATTATAATAAGTTGAAAAAATACCTAATACAATTGGCTTATCTTTATAGTACATCCTTAACCACATATCATAATCTGAGTTAAACTTTAGATTTTTTTTGAATTTACCAATTTTTTTATAAAATTTTTTTGACCAAATTACTCCTGGAGCTGAAATAGGATTTTCAGTTAATAAAGTATTAAAAGTAAGTTTTTTTAGCTTATTTAATTTATATTGTTCAATAAATTTTTTTAACCTTTTTTTTTTACTATAAATTTTTGTTTGTGTGATAATCCAGGAAATGTTTTTTTTATTTTCAATCTTTTTTGTTATTTTTTTTAAAAAACCATCTAAAATTATATCATCACTACCAATCCACATTATAAACTTTCCTCTAGATAATTTAATACCTGAATTTAAAGCATCTGAAATTCCACAATTTTTTTTAATTATTTTTTTATGTATATTTTTAAAGTTAAAATTTTCGAGAATACTTAATGTTCTATCATTCGACTTAGTGTATACAAAAATTACTTCAAAAAAACTTTTCTGTCTTTTTAATGAATTTAATGTTTTTTGTAAATTTCTCTCAGAATTTTTGCAGGGTATAACAACTGAAAGCAAAATTTTTTTTTTCATCAATCTTAATTATTTGAAAAGATATTTCCTAAAAATTAATTTATTTTTTAAATTTTTTTTTATTTATAAAACCAATTACAAATTTATATATAAACGGGATAATTATATTTGAAATTTTTAAATTACTCGTATTTCCTTTATAAGAGCAGAAGGTAGAAACATTAACTACTTTTGCGTTAATGGATGATAATGCTATCATCATGTCATTCTCAAAAAAATAGTCTTTGCTAACCTTTTTAAGATTTATTTTATTCAAACATGAACCCTTGATACAAAAAAATCCATTTGTAAAATCATTAATATTATAATAACCAGTAACAATTTTTCCTATTAAGGAAAGTGCTTTATTTCCTAAATATCTCCAAAATGGCATTTCCTCATGATTTTTATAAATAGAAAATCTATCCCCTTTTGCACAGTCTATTTTATCATTTTTATTAATAATTTTTAAAAATTTGTTAATTTCTGACGGTTTAATTTGATTATCTCCATCTACTTTAAATATTAATTTAGGTTTAAATTTTTTCATATATTTGTATCCCTGAATTGTTGCACCACCGACTCCTAAATTTTTTTTATTTTTAATAATTTTTACTCTGTCTGATTTAAAATTTTTTTGAACATAACTACCAGTTTTTTGAGGGCAAAAATCATCAACAACTATTATTTTATCAACTTTTTTGGGCATATTTTTTAATACTAACAAAATTTTATCTCTAACTCGATAACAAGGAATAATTGCTACAATCATTTATATATAAAATTTGTTAAATAATTTTTTTAGTGATGAGTTTATTTTTTCTTTTGTGTCAAAATTATAAAATAAATGAAATTTTTCTATATCAAAGGATGTATTATGCATTATTTCTATTTCCTCATAAGGATATAAAGGCTTACAAAATTTTTTATTTTTTATTATTGGTAATGAGTTTTTATTTAACCAATTAAATTTAGAGTCAAAAAAATTTACCTTTTCCAAATAGTTATATAAGACAGAATTCAAAGAGGATTGATCCATTGATAGACAATATTCATCATTATTATTTTCAACAATATTTTTATATGCTCCTTTCCAACGATCCCATATTAAACTTTCATCTCTTAATGCAAAAAAACCAGCATTAATTAGTGGCTTGCCTAATAATTTATCAGCTATTTTTGATCCTAAATATTTGTAATTATTTTTGTAAACCCACCCATTTAATTTATAAAATTTGCCTACGACTTTTTTAAATGATTTATCTTTTTCTTTATTTATATAAGAATTGTCTGTTTCATTACATACACAAATTTCTTTATCTGTATTTTCAAAAACTTGATGAATTGATTTTACAAGTTTATCTGAAAGATTAATCATGTCAGCATCCATCCAAATATAAAAATCATATCCAGGGAAATAGTTTTTTAAAAATGGTCTTACATTTAACAATTTTTTCCAATTTTTTGCTTCAAAGTTTTTTTCAAAATTCCAATTCGGCTCAACTATCTTTTCTGTATAATTAAATATTATTTTTTTTTGATCCTCAGTGAGGCCAGCATCAAATATTCCTAAATCACATTCAATAAAAATATTATTATTTTTAAGGGATGAACATAATAAATTTAAATATTTGAAATAATTTTTGTCAGAACCTGTTATAATAATTGTCTTCATTTTAATGTTCTACGTTTTGTTTTTTTGAAAATTTTTCTCCATTAATGATAAATGATAAACTAATTATAAAAAATATGTAAATTAAATTTTTATTCGTGAAAATACTCCCTGAAGAAATAAAAGGGAAGAAAAACAAAAAAATTTGAAAAATTAAAAAATAATTCTTTTTTTTATATTTTAAAAAATTTGAAAATATTGAAAAAATTATAAATATAAAAATAATAAAACCAACTATTCCAGTTTCAGATAATATTTCTAAATATATATTGTGTGGGTGAGTAGAGCATCTTACTTCTTTTAATCTCGATTTAGCTTTGTCAAAATACTTTTCTTTCAAACAAATAACCCTAAATTGTTTATATCCAGCACCAAAAAACTTATAATCTTTAAAAATATTATACGCGGTTTCATAATGAGCCCCATAAGGATTATCAATAAAACTATCGATAGTATTATTTTCATCAATATTATTTTCTATTAGATAATTTAAGTTTAATTGGTACAGCGTATAATTGACCATTCTCTGTTTAATATTTGAGTCAAAAAAATTTACAAACAAAATAGAGAGTACAAATAAAGATAGAAAAAATAAAAGTGATAAATAATAGCGACTGAATAATAAAAATAAAACTACTCCAAAAACAAATAATATTATTGCAGCTCGCTCACCAGTTACAAATATTATAACTGCTAAAAATAAAAAAATCATTGGCAAATAAAATTTTTTTGTAACTTTTAACGAGATAATTGTAAAAAATGAAAAGATGAAACTAAATCTCATCAAATATGATCCTGGAATCAGTTCATCACCAAAAGGTCCAGTTAGTCTAAAAGCTGTTGGGGTGCCTGGTACAAATGCTTCATAACCCAATAAATCAACTTTAAAAAAGTATTGAATTATAAGATCAATAATTACAAATGAAATTGTAAAAATAAAAATATGAATAAATTTTTTTATTTGTTTTTCATCAATATTTTCACATAACCATTTAATTGAAATATAAAAAAATGTAAATCTTATTAACAAAAAACTCTTTATAAGTGTTATTAAATCAATACTGTTATTAAAAAAATTTACAAATGAGATTAAAAAAATATAAATAAAAAAAATTGAAAAAAAAATAAAAATTTTATCTATATATTTTTTTATTTTTTCATAAGAGAAATTCTCTTTTAAAAAAAAAATAATTATCAAAAATATTATTATTTCTGGTACTGCGGGACCAAATATTAAAAAAAAAGGTATTAGTGAGAAAGATAAGAACAAAGTATTTTTAAGGTCAAAATGCATTATTTAAATTTTTTTGCGACTAAGAATATAAATTATTAAATAATATAGAATAATTTGAAGAACAATTAATTGAAGCGTATAATTTTTATTTAAAATATGATGAATAAAAATAGGCCACATAATACAAAAAAGTAGAATTAATGAGGAAGTAATCTGGCTAAACCTTTTTATCATTAAGTGGTGAATGTGATTCTTGTCTGGATTAAATGGACTTCCATTATTAATTAATCTTATAAAAAATAATCTAAACATATCTAATCCAGGAAAAATAAACATTAGTAAAACAAAGAAAAAATCAATATTACTCTCTTGGATTTCATTATTGTTAGCAATTATGATATTAATTAAAATAATTAAACCAACTAAATTAATTCCACTATTTCCAAGAAAAGAAATATTTTTAAAATTAAAGAAACTAAAAATTATCAAACTTAAAATAAAAGAGAAATTAAGCATAATCATAAAAGTTTGATATTGAAAAAGAGATAAATAAGACAAATAAAAAATAGAAATTAAACTAGATTGTAAATTTATTCCGTCAAATAGGTTATACATAATTATAAAAATTATTATAACAATTGAAGTAATTAAAACTGGATTTTGTATTTTAAAAAAATATTTATTTTCCATTAAAAAGAATTTTAAATTAGTTATTTTTAACAAAATCGATAGATCTAAAAATATCAATAAAAAAAATAGAATGATTGTATATCTCACAATAATTCTTAAATTATTTTTATCGTCAATTAATCCTACAAAAAAACATACACTTGTGGTTAAAAAAAATAATAGTATTTCCCTCAATGGAAAAATATCAAACGATTTAAAATATATTAAATAATAAATTATATAAAAAATTAAATTTAAATATAAAAAAATTCCACCATTAATTAAGATAGGTATTTTGTGTATTTTTCTTTTTTCAGGATAATCATATAGTTTAAAATTCTTAGCAATTATGAATGACAGCCAAATATTTAATATAGAAATAATGAAAATATAAATAAAAAAAAATAAAAAATTTTCTGGAAGACTAATTTGTAACATTATTTAATTTTTTGAAATTAATTTATCAATTGTTAAAATTTAAATTTAGTTTATTAATTTGATCAATTCTATTTAATAATATTTTATTTATTATTTGACTACCTCTGTATGATAAATGAACAGTATCAAAAAAATAAATTTCTTCATTATTATAGAAAATACATTGATTTTTTGGACAAAAAATATCTTGAGTTTTGATTTTGTAAATATTTTCCTCCTGAATACTATCAAATAATTCTATAATTTCTTTATTACTATCTAAATAAACTTGCTTATCATAATTAATTATATCTGTTTGATAAAAATTATTTGTTATTAAATTACCTTTCAAATGATTTTTTTTAATATGACGAGAGATATCTAATGGCGGCTTCGGCAGTGGATAAAATAAAATTACTTTTTTATGTTTAGATAATTTTATTAAATTTTTTTTAAAAGAGTCTTTCCAATTTAAAATTGCTTCCTCATATTCAGTACTATTTTTTTTTAATATTTCTCTAAAATATGAGTTTTTTTTGGAAATTATAATTTGATTATTGTTAATAGTAATGTCTTTACCTATGTAATTTAAGTAATTTCCGAGAACGACGACATAGGTGTTCTTTGGTAGATCTTCAAGTTTTAACTTTCTCATTTTATGTTTGATAGAATTTGGATTATTTTTTTTATTACCATTTAGATAATTTGGTAAATAAAGATCACCGCTATAAGACATATGAATTATAGAGTATTTTTTTTCTTTAGCAATTTCTGTTAAAGATCCTAGTAAAGAATCTGTCATTGAGTCTCCCAATAATACTATCTGTTCATCATAATCATAAAATTCACAGAAACCATCTATACCTATTCTATCATGACAACTTTTATTATTTTGAGAAAAATTTCTATAATTCAGATTATTAATAGAGTTTTCTAAAACAGGTGAAAATTTTTTTAATTTTCCACTATTATTAAAAACTTTCAACAATAAAGTAGAGATAATTAAAATTAAAATTATTAAATAAATACTTATTAAATAAAATTTATTTTTTTTATTACGCGCTGGTTTCTCTATAAAATGAAAAGTAAATATAGATAACAATACTATTAATGTTATTATAAAAATTAATGAAATTTTTTCCTCTTTATAAAGATCTAGATAATTTACAAAAGATAAAATTGGATAATGCCAGAGATATAAAGAGTAAGAAATCAGTCCAATATAAACCAATGGTTTGAATTTCAATACTGTATTTATTAAATTTTTTTTATAATTAATACAGTAAATTATTAAACATGTACCAAAAACAGGAAATAAAGTTTTATATGATGGATGGTTTAATTCATTCCTAAAGAAAAAAACTGAAAAAGTAATAATTAAAATTCCAAATAAGGAAATATAATTTGTACTTATATTATTTGAATAATTTAAAAGGAAATTAAATTTTTTTGGAAACGAATGAATATAAGCAATTAATGATCCGGCACACAATTCCCATATTCTAGAGGGTAATATATAAAAATTTATTAACCGGTGATTTTGATTAAAATATTCTGCAAATAATATTGAAAATATAATTAAAATTAATAAAGAAATATAAAAAAAATTTTTAAAATTTTTTGCAATAAATAAAAATAATAGTGGGAATAAAATATAGAATTGTTCTTCAACTGATAAAGACCAAGTATGTAGTAGAGGTTTTGTGAAACTTAAATCTGCACCATAAACTGTATCAGAAAAATAAAAATAAAAATTTGATACAAAAAATAAAGAAGAAAATACTGACTCAGCAAAATCAATTAAATCTGTTGGTATAAATATTATAATTGAAGTGATAAATGAACTCAGAATAACAATTAACAACGCTGGTAAAAGCCTTCTTATTCTTCTTTCATAAAATGAAATTAAATTAAATTTTTTATGAATAAATATTTCTCTGAATATAATCAAAGATATAATATATCCTGAAATGACAAAAAAAATATCTACACCTAAGAAACCACCTGAAAATATCTCGGTGCTTAAAAGAATTTTCTCTAAATGATAAATTAAGACAGAAATTACAGCAAAAGCTCTTAATCCATCAATTTCTGGTTTATAATTGTTTTTGTTCAAATTGCTAATTATATGTTACTTTTCTTAATCTTAAATCTAAAACGCATGGTTTCATTTTAGCTTTATTTTCACAGTTTTTAAAACTTTCACTCATGCTTTGTATCTTAAATTTCAAATCTTTAAATTTCTTATCATCTAATTCATAAAAATCTACAAGGTAAGAAATCATAATTTCATCTTTATATTTATTAAAAAAAATTTTATTTGTTTTTTTTGAATATTTATTAAAATCATCAAAATCAAGAGTTTTAAAATTATTAACAAAATTTAAAAATATAAATATCATTAAGGAAATATTTATTATATTTTTATAATTATCTTTTTTTTGAAAAATAAAACTTATTATTAATTCAATAAATAAAAATAAAGTTAAATTTATATATATGTAATAGTGTCTGGCTAGCATAGAAGGTTCTAATATGAACCATTTATCGTCAATCTTATAACTAAAAAAAACATATATAAAAAAATATGAAATATTAACAAATGCAATAATTGAAAATTTATTATATTTATATTTATAAATATAATAAAAATTCAATAAGAAAAAAAATACAAAAATTGTAGAATAATAAAAATGTTTTATGTCATCTGAATTTAAAAATAATTTATTACGAACTGTTGAAATATAGCTGTTAAAATAATAACTCGATTTAATAACTTCTAAATGATTACCAAATAATAAAAGTTCTAATCGACCAAAATCAAATGAGAATAATATATTGAAAAGGACTGTTTCTATAAGAAATAACAAGAATAATATGAAAATAAATTTAATTAAATCTGACTTAGATTTTCTAAAAAAAATATAAAAAATAATTCCTGGTAAAAAATATAAATTTGTTATTTTTACCCCATAGGATAAAAAAAATAATATGGCTGAAATATAAATACTAAATTTTTTATTATTTAGCAAAACCAAACAGCTCAAAAAAATGAAAATGAAAGACAAATACTCGGTCAAAGGCTGTGAAAAGAATCTTTGTTGATAAGGAAATAAAATTAAGATTACTAGAATTAGAAATTTTTCATTATTTTTTTTTTCAATTTTATAAAATACAAAGTAATAAGTGGATATAAATATTATAAAACTATAAGCAAAATTTAAATAAAAAGGATTGTTTATGAACTCTGAAACTATAATTAGAGGTATTATAATTGTCCACCTACTTACGTGATGAGAAGCATTTATAGAATTTAAAAATTCCATCTCATCTTTTAAGTAATTAAAATTATTTGAAAAAAATATTTTTATATATGCATCTCCTCCATTCTCAAGACCGTAAAATGAGCTAAAAAAATGAAATGAAATTGTGAAAATAAAAAAAAAATTTATATTTTTACTGAAAAATTCCAAAAAATTATTTTTCATCTAGGTTTTTAATTACTTTTAAAAAATTTTTAATGTTTTTACTTGAAAAATTAATTCTCAAATCTTCTTGAGTTTGTTTTCTTATCCTTGAAATTTTAAATTTTGATATTTTTAATATTTTTAATATTTTCTTCTCTAAACTTTTTTCTTTTCCATTTTCAAATAAAAAACCATTTTTATTATTTATAATGTATTCATCGAGACTAGATTTATTTGATCCTAAAATTATTCCACCATTACTCATTGCTTCCAAACTTGCGGAAGGACTAGTATCAATATAGGTGGGCATTACTGTAATTTTGGCATTTTTTATTATTGGATGGAGAAATTCATGTCTTAATACAGGCAAGAAATGTATTTTGTTTTGTATATCATAATTTTGGTTAATTATTCTTTTTTTTGCAGATTTAAAATTCTGTTTAGAATCTGATCCAACAAATATAAAATCAATGTCTTTGTGTTTTTTTACAATTTTTTTTATTACCTTGGAAAGTAGAAAAATACCTTTTCTTTCTATTAATGATCCAAAATATAAAATGTACTCATAATTAATATCAAATAATTTTTTAATTTTTTTAAAAGTTTCATATTTAATTTTTTTTTTGTCGTATACTGGAAAAATCACATGAGTTTTTTTTTTTAAATTTTTATCTAATTTTTTAAATAATAATCTACTTACAGATATTATGCTACGTGCACTCTCAAATGATTTTCTTTCAAAATAAGTATCTATTTTTTGTAATATTGATTTTGGATTAACGAAATTCCATTCTTTTTGTAAGCTCCATATAACTACCAAACTTTTAAAATGTTTTTTTTGAAAAAAATTTAAATATTGATAGCTACTATATATTATTACCTCATCATTTTTTAATATTTTATTAATTTTTTTATTTAAAATAAAACTTTGATACAAAGCAAATATAGGTCTTGCGTAAATTTCACCCTTAAACCCATATTTCTGTGTGAGCTTTAAGACTATTCTAACTATCAGATTAAAAACTTTTACTCTTACAACTTTAATACCCTTATAATTTATTATTCCATTATATTTTGAAGATGTAATTACAACTGGATTAAAAGAATTTTTTTTAAGGATTTTTGCATAACGGTAAAAATGATTACCAACTCCTCCATCAAAATTATCTTCTGTTGGAAATTCATTAGTACAAATATAAATGTTTCTCATTTTATAAAATATTTTTATTTTTTAATGAGTCTTTGAGAACTTGCACATAAAAGATAAACTCTCTTAGAAATGTTAAAATTATTTTTGTTAATTAGAATTAATTTTTTGTTATTTATTAAGTAAATTTTTTTATATATCTTACTTAAATATTTAAAAACATCTTTATTACTTGAGTTAAATTGTTTTAAAATTTTATTTCCATGTAATTCTAAGTACAATATATGCTGGTTTTTTTTTAATAAATTAATATTATTTTTAATTACTTGCGACTCCATTCCCTCAATATCCATATATATCATATTGGGTTTTTTATAATTTTTTATAAGATTTGAAATTGTTAAGGATTTTACTTTCCTATTTATTAATAAATTATTTGTTTTACTTGAATTTAATTTAAATAAAGAAAAATTTTCATATCCATTTTTTATTGATATAGCTTTATTTAGAAAAATAATATCTTCACATCCATTTATTTTTTTATTTTTTAATGAAATTTCGTAATTATGTTTTAAAGCCTCCAAACAAATAAAATTTGAATTTTTTAAGTAAAATTTTTTTAGAATAATTGGAATTATTCCTTGGTGAGAACCTAGATAGTAAACATTTCTTAAAAAATTTGTATTTAAATATTTTATTACGTTTTTTTCAGTATAACCGATATTAGTGTTTGTATTCCAACTATTGGCAACTGGGTCTTTAATTAATGCTCTTATCTTTCCATTTTTAAATTTAATATCGTGTATTTTTTCAGGAAAAAAAAACGTTAAAATGTAATTAAGAATTTCTTTCATATGATTTTTTATTTATAATACTTATTAATAACTTATATTGTTTCTAGTTTCATAAATATTTGTAAATGTTATTAAATTTATGACATTTTTATAGGAAAAATATAGAAGAGCTATTTAATGAGTGAGATAAATAATACAACAATAAAAATTATAGAAAAGAAGCCTTTTTGTATATTTAAAATAGAAAATTTTTTTTCAAACGAATTTTATGAAGAATTAAAATTTTCGTTTCCTATTATTAATGACTATCAAAACTTAATTAATGATAATCATCTAAAGTTTAGCATAAATAGTGAGAATCATGACCATTATGAAAAATATTTAAAAAATAATTCCTCATTTTTAAAATTAAAAAATATAATTGAAAAAAAAGATTTTTTTAATTTATTTAAGAATAAATTAGGAAATGTTTTTCTAGAAAGTAGAAAATCAGATTTAGTAAGTTTTCTCAAAATACTTAGACCATATAAATATAATTCTATTTCTAAAAAAAAATTTATAGATATATTTTTTTGTAATGTTAGAAGTAAAATTCAGTATTCATATATTCTAAACGAGGGTAAAATTGTTCCTCATACTGATGGGGTAAGTAAATTATTATCTTTGATGATATACTTCCCAGAAAATGAAAATGATGAAATAAATAATGGTACTACTTTTTGGAACAGTAAAATCAAAAATTTTGGGAATAAACATATAAATAATCAAAAAGATTTAGATTTATTTTTAAAACAATCAAATAAAATTTATGAAACCCCTTTTGAAAAAAATGTAGTATATGGTTTTATTAAAAACTCAAATAGTTGGCACAGCGTTAATACAATTAATTTATACCCTGAGTATATTAGAAAATCAATTAATATTAATTTTTTTATATAAAATTGAATAAAAAAAAATCTATAATTTTTACAACAAGAAATCCTTTCCCAGCCACTGGTGGAGATAAAGTAAGACTTTTAAACCATTTAGAGTATTATAAAAAAAATAATTTTGATGTTGATCTTGTAATTATTGGATTTGAAAAAATATATAATCAAAAAAAATTTTATAATTTTAATAGTATTACAAATATAAAACCATCTTTTTTAGCTTTTTTGAATAATTTAATATTCAAAAATAAGTTACCCCTACAAATTTCATTATATCTTCAAGAAAATATTAAAAAGAAATTAATTAAAAAATTTAAAAATAAAAAATATGATGAAGCTGTATTTCATTTAGTTAGAACTGCGGGTTATAATGACTGTATTTCATCAAACATAAAAAAATTTGAAATGACAGATTCTATATCATTAGCTTATGCTCGAGCATCAAAATATAATATTGTACCTTCATTTTTAAGATGTATTTATAATTTCGAAAAAGTGAGATTATCAAAATTTGAAAAATTAATTTTAAGAAATTTTAATACAGTATATCTGGTTTCAAAATTTGATAAAAAATTTATTTTAAAAAATAATATTCATGATCTGAATATTGAGGTTACTTATAATAATTCGAAACAGATGATTACTAAAAATTTATACGATGTTAAATCTAAAAATTTACTTTTTATTGGAAATTTTAAGTCATTAAGTAATAAATTTGCATCTGTAGAACTATTAAAATTAGTTAATAAATTTAACAAAAAATATAATAAAAATTTAAATATTATTTTTTGTGGGAATGCAGGTTTTTTTGAAAAATTATATTTTAAAATTAAAAAAAATTCAAAGTGGTTATCTTGGGATGAACTAGAAAAAGGAAAAATGTTTTTTAACTTAGGAATTTGTAATAATAAAATCGTCTCTGGGTATCAAAATAAAATAAATGATTATATAAATTTGAATTTGCCTTCATTAGTTTATTATAAATCTTTTTTTTCTTTATCTAGTTATCAAAAATTAAAAGTGGAAAAATATTATAACGAGAAAGACTTTATCAACAAACTTAAAAAAAAATTTGTTTAAAGGATGTTATTTAATTCAATTAATTTTATAATTTTTTTTATAATCTTTATTAGCACGATTTTATTGTTTCCAGATAAATATTGGAAATATATTGTAATTGTATTTTCATCATTTTTTTACGGTTATTGGGATCCAAAGTTCTTGTTTCTTCTTTATTTTGTTATATTTACAACATACATTTCAAGTATTTTTATTTATAAATACAAATCAAGAAAAATTTTAATACTTCAAATCTCAATAATAATTTTAATACTCTGCTTTTTTAAATATTTTAATTTTTTCTCTACTGAACTAGAAAACAATTTTAATATTGATTATAGTCCAGGTTTTAAAAAATTAATTAATAATATAATACTTCCAATAGGAATATCTTTTTATAGCTTTCAATGTATCTCATATTTGGTTGATACTTTTAAAGGTCACAAGCTTCCAAAATTTATTGATTTTTTCTTTTTTATTATTTTTTTTCCACAAATTATTGCTGGGCCAATTCTTAGATCAAAAAACTTTATTCCACAAATAAAGAGAAATCTAACCATCAGTAAGAAGAATATTAAGAAAAGTTTGATTATAATTTTATACGGTTATTTTCTAAAAGTAGGTTTGGCTGATAATTTGGCCTTATATGTAGATAGAAATCTAAATGAACCTGAATATTCTAACGGTATATCAAGTCTTATATCAATTTTTTTTTATAATTTTCAAATTTATGGTGACTTTTGTGGTTACTCATTAATTGCAATTGGTATTTCTAAATTATTTGGTTTCAATATACCTGCAAACTTTAACAACCCATATTTTGCAAACAGTTTCAAAAATTTTTGGCAAAGATGGCATATTTCTTTATCATCATTTATTAGAGATTATCTTTATATACCTTTAGGTGGTAGTAGAACGAAGGGCTTAAAAACTTATACAAATATTGTTATCTCTATGTCAATTGCTGGATTGTGGCACGGAGCATCTTTATTTTTTTTATTATGGGGATTGCTGCATAGTATTTATATAATTCTTGAAAAGATTTTCAAAAAATATTTTAATCCCCAATTTTATAAAATTTTAGTATTATTTTTAATAATGATCGCATGGATACCCTTTAGAGTAAATAATCAAGAGGATATTTATTTTTTATTTATAAATTTAATTGATTTTGAAACTTATCAATTTGCATATATTTCTAACAAACTTCAGTTTTTAAAAGGTATCATATTAATTACTTTTTTAATTATTATAGAGTATGTAATTAATAAAAAAAAATTAATTAGAATATTTCAAAGTGAAAAAAAATATTCTTTTAGTGTAATTGTATTAATTTTATTAATTACATTTTTTGGAAATTTTGATGAAAAAACATTCATATACTTTCAATTTTAATACCTTTTTTTTTATAACATTTTATTGCATAATAATTTTTATTTTTGTTGTATTTACAAGTAAGTTTCTCTTGAAAATTACAGATAAAAGATACTACAATTTTTTTAATTCATTAGAGCTAAATTATGATTTTGTATTAATTGGAAATTCTCGTTCAGTTGGTTTGGAAAATTATACAAACAAAAAAGTTCTTAACTTATCTTATAACGAGCTTTCTTATAAAACGGCAAACTTATTTGTAAAAACTTTAAAAACAAAAAATATTAAAAAGCAGAAAATTTTTATTGAAATTACTGCGTTACAAGAAGGGCCTATTAACTGTGATTTGATGATATATGATGATTTACAATTTTTTGATAAATCAAAATTTAAAAACTGTAAAAATTATAAATTTCCATTTAATATTTTAAATTTAATAAAGATAAATTCTGAGATATTTCAAAGGATAATAATAGAGGAAATTTTAAATTTAAAAAAAATTCCAAAACTTACTTTGAGCAAAGAATATTGTTATAATGCCACTATACCATACAACAAATATTATAATAATATTAAAAATTTAATCAATTTGGAAAAATCTATTAATAAAATAAATGAAGAGATAAAAAATGTAAATTATTTCATATCTCCTTTTTTTAAAGGATATGAAACTTCAAAAAATATTGAAAATTTTTTAAAGTCAAAAAATATTAATATTATTTCATTTACTAATCATATTGATAAAAATATTTATAATGATTGTAAATATTTTTGGGACTCTTCTCATTTTAATGACAAGCTAGTAGATCAAATAAACGATTATTTATGGCAATAAAAAAAATTATTTGGGTATTACCACAAAAAAAATTTAATTATTCAGGAATATCTAAGTATAATTTAAAATTAATTCAAATACTCAAAAAAAATTATTCAATCAAAAAAGTTTATGTAAAAAATTCTAAAAATATATTCCATAATTTTTTTAACAAAACTATTTTATTAAATAATAAATTAAAAAAATTTAGAAATAAAGATAATATACTTTTAATACCAGAGGAGGGGTTAGGTTATATTGGAATTTTAAACAAAAATTTTTTTAAAAAAAAAATTATAATTATTCATGATATAAAGAAATTAAAAGATTATGAAAATCATAACATTACCGAAATTATTAAATTTTTTTATTTAAAAATAAATTATTTATTTCTAAAGTATTTTGATAAAATTATTACGGTATCAGTAACAACACAAAAAAGGTTAAGTAAAATCGGCCAAAAAAGTTTGGTTATTTATAATCTTTTTCATAAACCAAAAAATAAACTAATTAACATAATTAAGGTGAGAAAGCCCAAAAAAAAAATTTTGTTAAATATTGGAAGTGAACATTCTTTTAAAAATATAGGAACTATAATTAGAGCAATGAGGTATTTAGAAAATTATATTTTTATTAAAGTTGGTGACCCTGTATCAAAAATAAATAGATCTAAAAACGAAGAACTAATAAGAAATTTTAACTTAGAAAATAAAGTTTTTTTACTAAACAAAATTTCACAAAAACGACTTTATAATTTAATTTATACCTCTGATATTTATATTGCACCGAGTTATTCAGAAGGTTTTGGCAGAACTACCATCGAAGCACAAATGTTAAATAAAAAAATAATATGTTCAAATATACCAATCAATAGAGAAATCCTTGGAAAAACTGCTAGTTATGTAAATAATTTTAACGATCCTTATTCTTGGTACAAAAAAATTTTAAATGATAAAAATAAAAATAACAAATCTTTATATAAACAAAATTACTCAAGATTTTTGTTTAAAAAAAAATACAATAAATATAATAAGCTTCTCCTAAAAATAATCAGGTCCTAGTTTTGTACCAATTGTAAAATTTTCTTAGACCGACATTTAAATCAGTAAATTTAAACACTCCTATAAATTTATACAATTTTTTACACCTCGCTTCAGTTTTAATCGGGTCGACCGTCAAAAGTTTTAAATATTTTATTTTAAAGTTAATTTTTTTGTCTAATTTCTGTAAAATTGAAAGCATATTATTTACGGAGTAATATTTATTTGCACCTATATTTAAAACTTCAAAATTTTTTCTTTTAAAAATTTTTTTTCTAATATGTTGACTACATAATAAATTTATAATTTTTACCAAATCATCTATGTACGTAAATGGCCTTTTATTTTTTCCATTATTATAAACATGAATTGATCTATTTTTTTTTAACAAATCTAAAAATTTAAAATAAGACATGTCAGGCCTTCCAAAAGGTCCATATACAGTAAAAAATCTCATGCATATGCATTTTATTTTATAAGTGCTTGAAAAATAATTAATTATTTCTTCACCCAATTTTTTAGTCAAACCATAAATTGATGTGGGTTCAAGAGATTTGGTGCTTTCTTTAAAGTTTTTTCCACCATATACAGAACTAGATGATCCAAAATAAAAATATTTTATTTTTTCATTTTTTGCAAATTGAAGTACATTAGTCAACATCAACAAGTTTTTTTTAACATATATATCTGGATTAGCTTCTGACTCAAATACCCCTGGCTTAGCAGCTAAATGAATTATTAAATCAATATTTTTTTCTTTAATTTTATTGAAACTATTTTTGTTTTCCAAGTTAAGATTATAAATTTTACAATTTAATTTTTTTTGTTTTAAAAATTTTAATCTATCGATTTTATTTTTTTCATTACTTTTATAAAAATCCACTCCTACTATATTTTGGGAAGAAAAATAATTTTTAATATAACTAAAACCAATAAATCCTAAGCAACCAGTAATTAATATTTTCATTTAAATTATTTTTCCTTTTATACTATAAAAAGATTTAAATATTTTTTTTTTATCAAATAAAACTAAACTTAATAAAAGGTCAAATATATTCTTAAACAAAAAAATGATGAAAATAAAGTAAAGTTTATTTTTATACATAGTTTTTTTAAAACCTTTTGCATAACCGTAAATTTTTTTTATGTCTGATTTGTTTTTTACATTAAAACTATTTTCCTGATGATAAATTTTTAAATTTGGATCAAAATATATTTGTGAATTAAACTTTTTAATATACCTTAAAATAAAATCTGTCTCCTCGCCTGAAAGTATTCTTTTTCCAGCTAGTCCTAATTCATGATCAAATTTGATGTTTTTTTTTTTAATAAAAAATGAAACAGAATTTAAAGATCTTACAATATCAAATTTGTTGTAAAATTTTTTTTTTATTCGGGTATTTAAGTAAAGTTTTTTTTCCATACTTATCAATTGTGACCCCACTTATAATGTCTACTTTACTGTAAGAAAAATTTTTAAAGGCTAGTTTAAGTGTATCTTCTGAATACATACAGTCATCGTCAGGGAAACCAAGATATTTACCACTAGAATATTTCATTCCTAAATTTCTAGAAATAGAAAGGCCTGGTTTAGATTTTATAATGTTAATTTTAAATCTACATTTTTTTGGCTTTAAAATAGGTACTTTATTCTGATCGATAATTATTAATTCAAAGTTTTTATATTTTTGTCTATTTAGCGAATTTATAAAATTTAGATAGTTTTTATTATTACCATAAACGCATAATATTAATGAAAAAAAAAACTTATTCACAGTTATCTAGTTCTATTTAACATTTGTAAATTAATTTCTAATATTAAGTTTTGCAAAAACTATATTTTTATTTTGACTCATAATCTTATAGTCTAAGTTAATTATTAAATCTTCACTACCTAAAAAAAGGTATTCATTTTTTTTTAATTTCTTAATATTTGTAGTATTAAATTTGTAAACCTGATTTGTATCTAAATTGTTAATATAATAGCTCCATGCACAAATTCTATCTATTTCACATAAGAGAATTTCTTTTTCATGTAAATAATATTTTTGTATTAGATTTTGATTAATCATTTCAATGGTTAAAAATGTTTTAGTTTTTTTATAATACTTATAAATATTAATAGATTGAGCCAAGACAAACAGTGGTAATAAAAATAGTAAAATTTTTATTAATTTTTTGATTTTTAAGTATGCAATTTTTTTATCAAAAAAATCAACTAATAATAAACTTAAAATACCATAAACAGTTAAATAATATCTTTCATCATTAATAACTAAAGCAAATAAAAAAATTACATTTAATGATAAATATAAAATAAAAAAAATAGCTATTTTATTTTTTTCTTTTAAATAGAAATTTAATTGATAAGCAAAAATTGCTAAAAGAATAGGAACTATCAGATAAAATTGATATTTAAACTTAAAATTACTTGAGTCTATTATTTTGTTTAAATTTGAAAAAGAAAAAAAAATTGACATATCATTTAGTAATGTATGCTCTTCCTCGATTTTATATAAATAAATTAAAATTAAAAAAAAACATAAACTTATTGCAAAAAAATAATGTTTTAATTTAATTCTTTTATATTTTAAAAAAAAATATAAAAGAATTATTGAAGCTATAACAGTTAGATGTTGGATTCTAAAAAAAATACCTAGGAAAAAAAATATTAAAAGCCAAAAATTAAAGTTTAGAGTAAAATTATCTTCATTAAGTCTATCTATTATCCTTATGATAAAAATATAAAGAAATGGAATATAAATTCCTTCATTATAAAAAGATTTGCTAGTTTTTATAAATTCAAAATTTGAGTAAAATAAAACTAAAAAAAGTAAAAAAAAAGTATTAGAAATCTTAAAAATTTTTTTTAACTTAAAAATTTCGTTAAATAATACAGCATTTATCGTTGAAATTAAGACTACATAACCTATAAACCACAAGTCTCCAAGGATCACTCTAAGAAAAAAAATAATTCCAACAATTCCTACTTGAATTGATGGAATATTACTATTTAGAAATTGCTCTCTAGGTATTGGTTGATTAAATGGGAATACTAGATCAAAGAGAACTTTTTTGTTATAAAATAAATCATACCTAGAAATTAACTTCTCACTATCAAATATATATTTCACGCCATCATTTGGGAAATGTATATTAAAATTTGTAGATACTAATATTGAATAAAATAATAAGAAAAAAAAGAAAGAATAACAGTTTCTTTTATTTAAATAGTTTCCTACCATAAATTACTAAGAATATGAGATTTAAGATTACTAATAATATTAAATATTTTATAATTATGTGCTGCACCGAAACGTGTTTTTTTACTTCAACTACACTACCAGAGTCATCAGTAATAATTTCCGAAAAATTTTTATCTAAAATTAAATCATCACAATTTAGTTTTCTAAAAATATTCAAATATTCCAATCTCATTTCGTGATCTTTTATGATAGTTTCTTCGAGTTGAACTATTAGATCAGTATTATTTGTAAGTTCTTTAAACTTTTCAAGTTGAGATTTGTTTTCCAGTAATTCGTCAATAAGTGTTTTTTCTAAAATATCAACTATGTATGTTGTATAATCTGAAATCATGAAATTTAAAATTTCACGAATTTTTTCATGTGATGGATTCTGATACTCTAAGTACAAACTTAAAATATTTTCTTTTTTATAATATATTCCAATATCATGGTTGTAGTGTTTTAAATTTAATCCTCTATATAAAACAAAATCTGACGGAACAAATTTTAGATTTCTTTGACCATATTGATATTTTTTTAATTCATTATTATTTCTAATTTTAGTCATAAAATTATTCTGAAAATCATCATGAAGTAATAACTTTTGAATCCCCATATTAGAATACACTCTTTCACAAATAGAATTATATTCTTTTGGAAAAAACTGAATATTAATTTTTATTAATTTTTTATTTTGAAGTTTATTATCAACAAAAAAATATTCAGTCAAAGAGGCAAAAAATAGAAAAATTATTGCAATTAAATTAAATTTAAATATTGATTTTAAATGAATCATTTGTCTTCATAGTTATAAATTTGAAACAAAATTCCATTATAAACTAATAAAAAAGAACTTTGAAAAAATAATAAATAAATAAATATAAACAAAGATAAATTTTTATAAATTACAAATTTATAATTTTTTTTTAAATTTATAAAAATATATGTCAAAAATAAACCAAAAGCGATAATTCCTTCTTCAAATAATAGTTTCATCAACAACGGTTGTGGCTCAAGAAATTTATCAGGATTATTTAAAAATGTGTTTTTTAAATATCCATTGCACAAATTAGATAAATAGTAATTATTTTCTATAAATGAAATATAAATTCTGTTACTTAGTTCTTCTCCAAAAAACAACCCTTTAAAATTAAATAGATATGCAAAAATAGATTTATTTTCTGCTAAAAAAATAGTGATATAACTTATTGACCTAAAAAATATACTTACAAGTATATTTGAACATGAAGTTTTGAAAGAATGGAAAAAAAATTCCTTTATTAGATAATCTGTAAATGAAAGTATAGATAAAAATAGTAAAATTGAAAATGTAATTATCCAAATAGTATTTATTTTAATTTTTTTTATAAAATAAATTAGTAAATTCAGTATTATAAAAATAAATATCAATACACCAAGTTTAGATTTTAAAAATAAAAGTATTAAAGATAAAGCAGTTACAAAAAAATAAATTACTATCTTTTCATATGCACTTTTGCAAAAAATATTAAGGTAAAATAAATTACATATAATTAAAAAAGCTACTTGCAAACTAGCAAATGATGGCTCAGATGTTAACAAACTTACCCCTCTATGATAACCATAAATTGACGAACAAAATACCCTTGGAAGATAATCGATGAGAGGATAACAAATTTGATGCGAAAATGAATTGTATGGAAGTGACATGACAAAAAATAAAAAGATTAAAAAAATGTTTATTATTATTAAAAACTTAAAATTTATTATTTTTGATAAATTTGGCCCTAAAAAAAAAGTAATTATGCAAAATAAAACCATTAGCTTTTTTTGATAAATTTCAAAAATAGAATTAGGATTAAATATTAAAGAGATAAATAAAACTGAGACTAAACTAAAAAAAATTAATTTATTTACACTAAAATTAAAAAAATTAAGATAATTTAAATCAACTTCTTTGATTAGTAAAAGAGTAAATAAAATAATTACGTAAAAAAATGGATTATGTAGCCCAATATTAAAATTAAATAAATTAAAGGGGAAATTTATATAATTCAAAAAAATTGAAAGAAAGCATAAAAAAAAGATTACATTTTTTTTAATAAAAAAATTATTAAATTTGCTAAATATCATTTATAATAAATCAAACTTTCAAAAGAATAAAAATTATCCTAAAAATTTAAACTTTCTATTTTTTGAAAATTTTATTTTTTTTTCAATTTCTGATGCATGATAAAAATTATGAATATAACTTAATGTTTTTTCTACCTCATTAAATTTGTTAATTGACTCTAATTTTTTTTTTAAAATTTTATTTCCAACTGTATCAAATACTTTGCTATGACTATTACCATATCCTGTTTTAAAATTTTCATTATACTTTTTAATATTGAAAAATTTTCGATTTATAGCTAAGTTTTTAATGCTATTCATTGCTATACCCCCAATTTCTGCATAGCCTTTGGTCCCATAAACTATTACTGAAGCCTCATGGTCCTTCGGTCTAATTGCTGTTGTAGCCTCAAAAGTTAAAAGAATATCATTTTTTAAGTTACATATAGTAACAAAACTGTCTTCTGCTTGAAGTTTGTTCTGCAAATTCATTCTTTCAGCATAGATAGATTTTATTTCCGGAAATAAGAAACTTAAAATATCAATGTGATGATAAGCCTGCTGACATATTACTCCACCATCCATTTTCCACTTACCATGCCATTTATCTTGGTAATAACTTTGATATCTACACCAATTTACTCTAACATTAACTTTCAAAATCTTCCCTAGTTGATTATTTGTGAGAAGTTCTTTAAGAAATACTATAGCCTTATTTAAACGATTTTGCAGAATTACGTCATAAAATACTTTCTTTCTTTTAGCGAGTTTATATAATTTTAAATGCTCACCTACTTTAAGGGCGGCTGGTTTTTCTACTAAAACATGTTTCTTATTTGTAATTAATATTTTCGAATGTAAGGAGTGTAATCCACTAGGAGTACTAATTATTGCAAGATCAAATGTTTTTGATTTTGCAAAATCATTTATTGATAAAAAATTATTTTTTGATTTATAAAAAATTGAAAATTTTTTTAAATTAGTTTTATCTGTATCACAGCAAGCTGTTACTTTTAAATATTTATTTTTGGCAAGATAATTTTTATGATGATCAGCAACTCTACCTAAACCTAAAAGTCCAACTTTCAACTTATTCATACAATAGAAGTACCATCAAATTAATTAAAAACAATAATCAAAATAAAAATATTGAATATAAAGTGTAATAAATTATAACCTCAATATTAGCAAAAATCTAATATGTATAGTGAAACCTTTATCAAAAACTTCAACTTCAAAAAGTTAAAATCTTTAAAGCTTAATTACAATCATATAAAAAATAATCTAGCAATTGAGGGTTATAATATAAACGACAAAAACTTATCATATCATTATATTTTTTGTGCAAATAACTTCAGATTTAAAAATATTCTAGAACTTGGAACCGGTGATGGTGAATTTACATTTTTTTTAAGTAAAAGATTTAAAAAAGCAAATATAGTTACAATAGATAACTACTTAAATACTCAAGATAGATCATATAAAAACAGAAATATTTTTAAGAATAATACTATATTAAAAATAGGAAATATAACTTTTTTAAAAAAAAACACCAGTTTTATAAAATCATTTAAAAATAAATATGATTTAATTTTTGTAGATGCTGACCATAAATTCCCAAATGTTAATAAGGATATTATTAATTCACTTAAAATAGTAAATAAAAATGGTTTTATAATGATTGACGATATTATAAAAGAAAATACAAAAAACTCTTTTGTAAGTAATACTAGTTATATTTTTTTAGAATATTTAAAATCTCAAAAAAAAATAAAAGTTAATTATATTTTCAAAAGATTAGAAAAAGGAAATTTTACAAAATTCATAGCTATTGTAAAAAAAAAATGAATTTATTTTTGTCTCTTGCCCCAGGATCTGCATCTCAAACACTTAGCTCGAGATTGATTAATCAGAAAAATTTTTTAAATAAAAACTCAATTAGTTTTAAAAGTAGCAATGGTTTAGGACATTTCAAAGTAGTTTGCTCAGAAAAAAAATCAAAAAAAATAAAATTTGCTGAGAAACTTAATCTTGATCTTTTATTTTATCAGCATCTTCTACCTACGAAAAAAAATTTAAATTTACTATTTAAAATAATAGATCCAGATAAAACCTTTTTTTTATTTAGTAAGAGAAATTTATTTGACACATCAATGCATTTTAAAAATAGATATTTTAACAATGAGCCACTTACCATGTGTAATCAAAGTAATTTAAATTATAAATATAGTATATATAATACAGTTAAATTTTACTCATATTGGCTAAAATTATTAGAAAGACCTTATTTTAGAATTTTATCGCTAGAATATAAAGAAATAGTCAAAAACAATAAAAAGCTTTCAAAAAAATTAACTCAATATTTAGGGAGAGAAATAAATCTCGATCATAAAATTAAATCAAATATTTCAAAAAAAAAAATTATGAACTGAATTCTTCAGATATAACTTTTATAAAAAAAACAATTAAACATTT
>MDTA01037202.1_pt1 | contig 28792 bp, 23 predicted proteins | sample 811151 | NCBI WGS metagenome assembly MDTA01 (sample SAMN05326648, study PRJNA326480) | marine metagenome | isolation source: seawater | place: Indian Ocean: South | collected 2010 | reverse complement strand
CCCCCCCCCCCCCCCCCCCCCCCCCCCCCCCCCCCCCCGGGGGGGGGGGGGGGGGGGGGGGGGGGGGGGTGAAGTGAGGAGAGAGAGAGGTGGAGTTATGAGATTTTATAGCAATATATGTATATAATATATATATATATATATATATATTATATGTAATAATCTTTACTCAATCTGTGTTTTGTTTGGCAATTAAACACATTACAATCATTTGTTGCGCTCTATTGATCATTTTATGAAGACACAACAGTCTCGTGTTCACAGCAAAGATATTTAAAGATCTAATGATTACCGCATGAGGGTGAATTGGTTGTTGTTTGTGTTGCTAGCACTAAAATTCAGCAGCGCTTTTCATGGAGACAACACAGAGGCCAAATGTGAGCCATGCACTGTTGAACAATACTGTACACTGGGTGTTGCATACGACTGTCCTGCAAACAGTGAGATGGGTCTAGTTCGCACGGGAAACATTGAGGGATGTGTTTGCATTCCCGGATACAAAAAAGATGATCCAATATCGCAAGATGTTGTAGGAGATTTCGACTGCTTCGAAGGCCAACCACCTCACTGGTATTTCGAGGGAAATGAACGAAATTGTCCAACAGACAAAGCAACAGATACAATCAAAGCAGGTGCAGAATCCGATTGTAAGTGCATACCTGGTTTCAAAATCGACCCAAGTGATGCCGTTTTATGTGAAGGGTGTGCAAGTAACGAATACACGGAAGGTTACGGCGAATCGAGTTGTCAAAATTGTCCGGATTTCAGCCAGGGCCCTGCGGAAAGTAACGCACAGACAAATTGCATCTGCAATGCTGGATACACGGGATCGAATGGGGGACCGTGTACTGCTTGTGCTGGTGGGACTTTCAAAAATGCTGCTGGCTCGGCTTCATGTGTGAATTGCGGCACAGACGAATTCTCTCTTGCAGGTGCTGACAGCTGCACGGACTGCCACGTGAATTCGGCGTCCCTTGAAGGAAGTGATGCCCGGAGCGACTGTAAATGTAACAAAGGGTTTAGCCCTGACAATGTCGCAGCTCCTACGTTGTGTGAACTGTGTGAAATAGGATACGCCAAAAACACTGTAGAAAACGAAGCGTGCCAGCAGTGCGGGGCCACTGAGATTGCGGCAACAGCTGGCAGTCACACATGCTCCAGTTGCTCGCCGTTCAGCAGCGCAGTGCCGTCTGGTGCTCGAGACGCGTGCGTATGTCCTGCGGGATACAAGCCCGATGCTGTTGATCATGCTGGAAAGGGTCTAGATGCTCTTTCCTTGACGAGTACAGTTCCAACTGTGAATCATTATCTTGTTGACTTTGTGTATCCAGGCGGTGATACTGTCAACAAATTTATGGAAATTGATCTGGCCTCGATTGATCTCGAAGGGTACAACACGATAGCAGAAGGCTTCAAAATTCTGGAGTTCAGCAATTTTGGATTTGATAAAGATGATGCCAGCGATCACACTTACAGTGCCACCATCAACATCAAACAACAGGACGGCCAGCTCATTGATACAGTGACCCTTACATTTTTGCAGGCGGCTGGCACAACTAGCCTGGAGTTGACTCAAGTTACGAGCACGGCAGATGACGAGGTTACGCGACGCAACATCATGCTGCCCTCCGTGTTTCGGCTGAACAAGCAGAAACTGGCTGCGCAGTTTGCACAAGGCACAAACGATATTGAGGCTTCGGCGCGGTTCAATGCGCTCACATCACTGGACCCCGTCGTGACGACAGCGGATGTCGCTCAGTATGGCAACGACATTGCCGAGGCGTCGGCGTTGTTCGGGAACTTTGCTTCGTACTACAATGTCGCAAACGAGCGCAAGCAGCTTCTGGTGAGCTTGCACGCGCACAAGGTGCGGCGGAGCGGGTACACGCTGATTGTGGCAGATTATTACATTTCTTTGACAGATTCAGATCCAATTTATTTGACAGGCGGGTTTGACAATGGTTATTCTTTGTCGTTTTCTACGTCCCCAAAAAGTGATCCAGATCCTGAGTATGCGACACTTTCAGATTGCGAGGAAGAATGTGACGCACGTACAGACTGTGTGGCCATTCAGTATGGAGAAAGATTGAATCATGCGTTCACTGACGATTATTTTCACTGTGGGTTGATACTGCTGAAAGACGCAACAGAACTCACAGAAGATGCCAAAGGTAGAATGACAGTCAACGCGGCAAGTAGCAACATAATATCAAGCATATACGAGAAAAACGTCGCGGTCGCCTGCGAGCAGTGCCCTGTCAACCATTACCTGGACGAGGCTGTCGCGACCCCGCGCGGAGCTGAGTTGTGTCTGCAGTGCCCGCCGCATTCCACGACGGACGGCACCACTGGCAGCGACGATATTCTGGACTGCCTGTGCGAGGAGGGATACAAGCAAGAGCTGCAAAGTGGACTCGCGCATCGGTGCGTGGTCTGTGAAAAGGGCACGTACAAGGACTCCGTCGCTAACGCCGATGCGTGCACGGCATGCCCTGCTGACTCCGACACGGTCTCCGACGGCTCCGATGCTGTGCATGATTGCAGCTGTAACAAGGGGTATGAAGGCGATGCGAGTGCAGGCATTACATGCACACCATGCGATGCAGGCAGTTTCAAACCCGATCTGTATAATGGTGGTTGTGGACAATGTCTGGCTGGAACATACCAGGCCAGTACCGCCGCGTCGCACTGTGACTCGTGCCACGCAGGCAGCATGTCGGGCGTGGGAAGCACGTCGCTGGACGATTGCTACTGCGGAGCTGGGCATCAGCGGGATAATAATCCTGATTACGGCAGCGTTGATGGAGCCAGTCAATATGTCTGCAGTGAGTGCGCGGCCGGCAAGTTCAGACCTGCAGGTGACGACCACAACCAGTGTCAATTTTGCGCCGCCGACGAATTCAGCCCAGCAGGGGCTGCCATTTGTTCCACATGCGTGTCAAACTCGCAACCCAACGCCGATTTCACGGAGTGCCTGTGCGACGCTGGGCATACGTGCCGCATCCTGCAATTACTGCAGCAAAATTGTGCAACTCTCATTGACAACAATCCAGATATCACAACCCTGCAGGAGGCACAAGATGTTAACAGAGCAATGACGTGTGGTGCAGAATCTAACGAAGCTTGTGTAATAACAGAAAGTTGGGGACCTACCAATCCAGACTGGTGTCATCATAAGGTAACTCATGCGTGGATGAAAGACGTAGACTGCGGTCATGATAGCAGTACCCACATTGTACATTGGCGAAAGGTAGGTGGAAATTATGCCTGGTTCCATTGGGACTTTGGGGAAAACCCTGCTTATTTTTCGTCGTTTCAAATTTCAACAAGCGGCGGCAACAAGGACGCTATCTATGACGCCACGATGATTTTTACATCGTCTAATCTCAAGCCAAATGACGCTGGTTTTGATATCGATGATGCAATCGCAAATGCAGTCGCAAGTGTTCCAATTACATGTCCGACTTATAACGCAAACCAAATAACATGTGCTGCCAGCAGTGCTGAGTTTGCCATCAACCCACCCATTCAAGCGCGCTATGTTATTTTGCAATATCACGAAAGTAGTCTCATTGAAACACACCCAAATGTCGACAATGAGAAACTTTATATGTATGCTCCACGATTCACAACATCGTGCACCAATGACCCCCCCTTTCAATGCATCGACGGAGACTGCTCCGCGTGCTCGCAGGGCTTTTACAAAGAGGATGTTGGACCCGGTGCGTGCGACGCGTGCCTGGACAACGCGGGCACGGATGGTACTGGGAAAACACTGCCTTCGCACTGCATGTGCCTGCCCGGGTACACCAGCAGCACTGACAATGTGGCGGCCGGTGACACGTTTGGCTTCGAGTGTGTGGAGTGCGAATCGGGCAAATACAAAGCGGATTTGGATAACGATGCGTGTTCGGCTTGTCCTACGGACGTCCCTCGCAGGACGCCTATTGAGGAAAAGCCATGGGATTCGAGTACAGACTGTAAAGAATGTGTACTCTGCGGCGATGGTGAGTTCAAAACAGGAGGATGCGATGAAAACGGAGACACTGAGTGCGCGTCGTGTCAGGATCTCGACCCATTGTCGTCAACGGAACCCGGCGTGATGAACCCCGAAAGCGCAGACAGCTGCGTGTGCGTGCCTGGCGCGTACTACGACACAGACCCGTACGAGTGGCCGCGGACGCCAGACTTGATGAACCCGTTCCAACGAACATGCGAGTTTGATTATGATTCAAACAAATGTGTTGTGTCGTCGAACCTGTTTCATAACCAGTGGTGTCATCACTCCGCGTGTTCCTTGAATGCAAACTGTTTAGAGGTTCCCTGTAGCCAACAAAGTGGCGCAAATCCTACGTGTACCAATCAAGTATGCGTTTCAAACCAAGGCGGTGAAAACACGATGTTGCCGAGATACAAGGATGGCGAATGGCTGTGGGTCGAGTGGGACATGCAGCGTGACGTACAAATACTACAAATGTCGTTGCATTTGTCTCATGAATGGGACGTGCGAAAATGGGCATATTCAACTGTTTCTTTCAAAAACAACGCGGACGAAACACTCTCGTACACGTTTAACATCGAGCCAACTAAAACATATACTAACGCAGACGTGTACAAAGTTATTGATTTCAGTTTTCCAGTCTTAAGTGCGCGATATGTCAAAATGACGTGGTACGCATTGCCAGAGGACATTCACAGCGATCCCTATGGCGCAGGTCAAGTTATTGGTATCAAAACAGTCAATTTTTATGGCATGAAGCAGCGCGAAGAAGGCTGCAACTACTGCCGGCAAGGCACGTACAAAAACTTTTACAGCGACGACCATCCGTGCTCCGCGTGCCCTGCCGACAGCACGACACTGCCGGCCTCGGATGCCGACGACACGGCCGCACAGTTGGACTTGGCAAATCAAGAAATCGATTGCCTGTGCGCGGAAGGAAAATTTCTGGATGTAGCCAACGACGAGTGCACGAGCTGCGGCATAGGGCAGGCCAAGGCAGACATCAGCAACGACGAGTGCGTGGACTGTGATGCTCCTGCATACCACACAGCATCACCTGGCCAGAGTGAATGCGCTTGCAACACCGGGTACGGCAGCAATGTTCTCGCACCGGTCCTTCCGGGGTGCACGCAGTGTGGCGTGGGAAAGTTTTCGAATGCAGTCAGTTTTGACGAGTGTGCGGATTGCGGCATCAATGAATACCAAATGGAGGAGGGGCAGTTGTCCTGCCACGGCTGTCCTGCTGATTCAAGCACAAATGGCGGAATCGGGCGCCGCGTGTGCACGTGCGACGCCGGCTTTGAAATTGTGGAATCGACAGCCTCGTTCGAGTGTCAAGCATGTGCAGAGGGCAAGTTCAAGACCGCTGACGATGCGGATGACACCTGCGATGCTTGTCAAAATGGTTGTGGAGAAAACGACCGTGTTCAGAGTCTCTGCAGTGCAACACAAAACCTGATTTGCCAGGACTGTCAAAGTCACAGCACTTCGGTGCCAAACAACTTTGTGGATTTTTGTGATTGCAATTCGGGGTACGAGTTCATTGATGATAACGCCGATGAAAATTACGGAACCTGTTCTGCGTGCGAAGTAGGCAAGTTCAAGACAACCAACGCCAACAACGCAGTGAAGTGCGCCGATTGCGAAGCAGGAAAGTTTACGAGTTCTGAAGCCACGATAGAGTGTGGGGACTGTGACACGTCTTGCGGAAATGACCAGCGAATTCTGAATCCTTGCACAAAATCAACGCAAACAGAGTGCACGGACTGTAAGCAATGCGACGCAGGGAAATACAGAGCTGGTACCTGTGATCCTGATAAAACGGACGATTACCACTGTGAAGATTGTGAACCCGGGTATTTCTGTCATGGGGGAACTGAACATAGACAAGCATGCCCCAATCAAGCTACGAGCCCCGCGAACTCGGTGGATGTGACTGCTTGCGGCTGTGCCGAGGGTGAATATTTGAACACAGACTCTGGAAACTGCGAGGAATGTCCGGCCAACTCCTGGTGCATGCATGATCAGCAGTATTTGTGTGAGGACTCTGTAAATCCAAATCCGGATGAAGATCCAGACAGTGATTCTGTTGCTTCAGATGCGGGATCTTCTGAAGTAGCACACTGCAGATGCCAGCCAGGGTATTATAAAGTTGACACAGCAGATGGACACACGTGCAACAAATGCCCAGCCGATACGTATTGTCCAGGCGAAAACGAGGCCAATCCGAGCGCATGTCCCGATTTGATTGATCCCTATGTCATGGTTTCTGAAGCGGGGTCGGATGCTGCAAGCGACTGTCGTTGTGAAGCTGGCAGTCATAACAATGCCGATAATTCTTTGTGCGTACAGTGTGCGGCCAACACATTTTGTACCGGAGATGGTAATTTTATCACTTGCACACAGCTTGACGTAAATTCGTGGAATCAAGACAACGAAGGCAGCACTGCAAACGATTGTGTATGTAAACCAGCATACTACTCGAACAGTGGTGTTTGTGCGGCGTGTGAAGCGAATAAGTATTGCGAGGGGACGGGCGAGAATCCGCAAAGTTGTTCCAGTGATTCCACGTCACCTCCAGGTTCCGACGAATTGTGGGATTGCAGGTGTGATGGGGGGTATGAACGCGAGGAAGACCGGGACGCAGGCACTTTAAATTGTAGGCTTTGTGATTCCGACGAGTTCTGTGACGGTGGTGTTGCTGGTACTTGCAACGCCAATTCTTACACGCCAGAATTGGCCCAATTTGCCCACCAGTGCGTTTGTAATGACGGATTCAAGACTATTGATACAGATGATGATGGCCGGGTCGTGTGCCAAGAATGCGCAGCAGGCACGTATTGTTCTTTAGGTGTGGAGTACCAATGCTCGGATGTGGGTGATCACTTGAGCACCGAAACTCCGCAGAGCGATGAAATTGAAGATTGCAAGTGTGCACCAGGATATTACACAGACTCTGAATTGGATGGAGACGGTAATTACGCGCCTGTCTGTGTCGCATGTGAGGGAAGTAATTACTGCCCGGGGTTTGGTACTGCCAGTGACGCCCAATCAGTGTGTCCTTCAGATTCCCTTGCGGAGGCTCCAGCAGATGAATTATCTGACTGTGAGTGCGTGGAAATGTTTTACAAGTCGATATCCGAGGACCCGTTGTTCACGTGTGCGCCGTGCGACAGCGGATATTACTGCCCACCACAATCAAGAGCGCCAGTGGCGTGTCCTGGCGAAAACATTCACAGCGATAGCCCAAGGCGTGAAATCGCGGACTGCCAATGCGACGACGGGTACCACAACAACAATGCTGACACGAGTGAAACAACGTCATGTACACTATGCCCCGTTGACCACTACTGCAGTGAGAATGGAAAAACGCCTTGCAGTGGCGCAAGCACACCAAACACGCACACAAACGGGGCAACTGGACGGTCTCTCGTGGAGCATTGTGTTTGCCAGCCTGGGTTTGGAATTTTCTCCAGTGGCGGAACGTGTAGTGAATGCCAAGTGAACTATTACTGCCCGGGCGACGGCACGACTGGTGGGGACTTGACTAGTAGCGATGACACCGTGTGTCCTGTTGGGCAATGTTCGCAGACGTACTCATGTGATTTCACTGACCCCCACACCCGCGTTTCCGATCCGGGGGCTTCGAGCTTTGCGCAATGTCTGTGTATTGCGGGTTTTGAGCAACAAGTCGATGGCAATGGTGATGTGATACCAGAGTGCGTGGCATGCGTTTACAGTTCACCAAATTCAGGAACCTTCAAAGATGAAATTGGGAATGGTGCGTGCGAGGCTTGCAATGAGTGCACAGACGCCGGCAATTACTACACAGCAGAGTGCCAAACGACCTCTGAAACAGCATGCACAAGTTGTCCGCCGTGCAGTCACTCATGCACGCCTCCAACTGAAAGTGATGCAGGCGCGCCAGACTACCCACACTGCGACACCAATTTTGTGGCAAGAACGTGTTCAGGCAGTGATCCTGGGGAATGCACCGTTTGCAGGACATGTAACACAAATCCAGCAGATGGCGAGACTTTGGAATACTATGAACAAACTTGCCAGCCTCTATCAAATGCAGAATGCAAAGACGTCGACCTCTCTGTCCCAGGGGATTGCGGCGACGGAGAAGTTCGTGGGGGTCACACAGAAACGTCGCAATCTACATGTATTCCGTGTAGTTTGCCAGACAGTATTCCATACCGTGGTGCTGACCTGCATTCTTTTGACGGACCGGGAACTTTGTATAATAACCAGCAAAGTTGCCCCTTCAAATGTGTAGTTAACTCCAAACTAGTATCTCAAACCGAAGGCTGTACAACGTGTGAAACGGGGAATTTTCTTTTCAGAATTCCAAATCAGGGCGTGAATGAATTCGGTCAATTCACAGATTGTGCTTTCACGTGCCGACACAACACCGTGCTCAACGCCGATCAAGACGACTGTGTGGTTGCTCACATGAATCTTGACAACAAGCTGCAATTCCAGCACACCATTGCGGTGAGCAATTATGTGCGTGATGAGCCAATTGGATACAAATTTACGGTGACACACACGACACATTCGCGCTACGTGGTGTTTGTTGGTCGCGAACGCGTGGGCAAGCAAAGCGGGTGCCGACCAGGAGACAGTATGGCGGATTGCTGCTCTGCCGTGACTGCCAGCAGGGTATCGACACAGCAGGAAGGTGGGTTCCAAGACAGCAGTACAACGTGCGAGCAATCCGCAAGCATCGTTGCAGCAAACACGCCTCCAGAACACGGACTCACGACGTCGACGACAGAGTTTACAATTCGGGAAAGCAAACTTGAGGAAGTGGCAACCTGCAGGAGTGAAAACTTGAATCAAGTGTGTCTGTTTTTTGTGACAATGTTTGACGTCTTGCACATGCGCGGGATCAGTGTGCCTATTGAAATCACGGTCAATAGCAACTCATTCACAGGTGACTACGGCGCAGTGGCACTGACGGGCCCCGGCGTATCTGTGCAGTACCTTCCACTCTCGGCGTATGCTGCGCGCGTTATGCTGATTGCTGATCTCAATACGCCGCATACAAGCTACGTATACGAAATTGAATTTGCTTTGGGTGTCGACCCTGCGACTCTGGCCGCAGGCGAGAGTTTGGTTGTAAAATTCCTTTCACACTCGCAAGAAATATCACAAGTTGTGAACGAGGCAGATGTGCCATCATGTTCTCGGTATGCGCCGCCAACGAGCCTGGCGCAAAGCTTTCAATCGACTCTATCAATCCCGGACACACAAACGCACTCCAAACACTCCTGGACGACTTTTTGGAGCTCAGCAACGCAACTCAGTAAATTTGCCATAGCGATGGAATTGTACAAAACCAGTGCGTCTTCCGAAGAATTGTTGGCTCACGTGGGAATCTACCGTGACATCAGTAATCTTCAAGTGATATGTGTGCCTGACATCCAGCCCATACAATACACGACAGGAGAAACGTATGTGGTGAGTGGATATGGGAACGGTGTGGCATCGCGCGTGCAGCGCTTGAACCGTCGCACGACTAACTCGCTTTTGGTCGAAGCGGTGAGCAATACCATCGACAACAATATCCGTGGCAGAGCGACGAGGCTTGCCAGCTTCATTATTGTTCCCAAAACAAACATGCGATCAACAATTTCAGTGAGATCAATGCTTTCGGTGCACTTCACCCAAACATCATACGCTGTGGATCACGTTCTCATTGACGACAAGATAAGTAATGCATTTTTGAATGATGTAAACGCTGGCAGCAAGGGCATTTTGGATTTCACACCGGAATTCAGAACTTGGTGTAGAAATTTTTATTACAGCGCAAATTCAGACCAAGTGGAACACGATTGCCTCTACGAATATCATAGACAACATCAAAAAAGTTATTTTTCTTTGAGCATCAACACGGGCTTGTGTACGACCGCAAACATAGAAAGCGGAATCACTTTTCTGAAAACACAGCTCGGCATTGTCGAAGACTCAATCAATCACGTCAGCTCGCTGTGTGATTATGCTGCATCTCTGGGCAAGGATGACTTTGTGATTGTAATGACGATATTGAAATCCTCCTCTGATGCCAAAAACATGGAAGAACGCATAGCAAACGTAGCAACAAAAAGCTTCGTCTGGATTGATTCATTTGTGACCACTTGAACTTTGGCTGCTACCATAACACGCCAACCAGATTTTCCCACAAATCCTTCGCTTCCGTCTGCAATATGTTTTTAGTGTTTTTTACACTGCTACAAGTATGTTCAAATACCATCTGAGTGGCATTAAATTCTTTATACATAATTACATGTGTTGCGTCGTTCAGCACGATAGCTACACAGGCTGCACACACCATACACAGCACCAACGCTGCCAGTGATATTGGTCGCGTAGAACAGAATAAAATTTTATAACTCAATACACTGAGCAAGAAAAAAAAAATTCTGATCACTAACATCATTACAACAATTTACTCCTTATTATCATGGTTTCAAAACATGATAAAATACGGCATTCAAATCAACTACGCTCATGGTGCTTGTCTGCATATTCTCGACGAGTACCTCTGAAGCAGAATTGTGCGAAAAGTCCATGATACGATATGCAGAATTCATCTTAGGATTATAAAACTGCACAATGGAATTGCGCTTAGGTGGTATGAGAACAACATCAGTGATCATTACAAGAACGCTGTCATTTTTTTCGTTCAATATCCACACACTGTCAGCTTCGCCGTTTGTTCCTGGTTTGTACGTGACAACCAAACAAAAAAATATGCCTTGGAAAGTTTTGGTTTTAACGAATATTTTTGTTCCAGGTGTCAAAATTTGTGGCATGCATTCGTTACACACCAAAAACGATGCAACTACCGAAGCGACGCAACAAGCAAAATTGCTCTTAAGCGGAAAAAAAAAATATTCCCACAAAATTTATTGGTATATATTATTATTATTATTATTATTATTATTATTTGGTAATCAATGTTACGGCAATCTCGTCAGCGCGATAGGTATCGAGAAGTGCATCAATATTATCTGAAAAATCGGTATGTTCTCTGAAAAATGTTTCGGCGCGCCCAAACATTGAATCAAATACGGTGATCGAGTCCGCGTTACCAAAAAGGGCGTGCGTGTGCGCACAGTATGTGATGATCATGGCAAAGTTTTTTGAATGCTTGTACGACAGCAATTCTTTCAATTTTCGTCGCGGAACCCAGAAAAGACGCATGTCATCGTCGATTGGTAGATTGTCGTCGACCACATTGAATTCAGAGCTTTTGAGACCAAGATGTGACAAATGTTTCTGCAGCTCGTGGTTACTCAGAAGTTTGTTTCTTCCGTACTTGGAGTTGCAGATGAACTGATGCGCTTCAATTGCACATTCAAATAGTCTGCTTGCCTGTTCTCTTTCAAGAAGGGGTTCAATCAAATTTTCCACGCACGCTACCGCCCAATGCCACGCTATGGAAGTACATGCGGTCGCGCCGTTGGGATAGGAATTTTGAGGCGGGAAGCTTGCGCTCGTCATATATGACCAAACAATGGTAAACTTAAAATGTTTTTTTTATTTTTTGAGTCTTTTTGGTTTAAAAAATGCTGTTGCTACGTAAAATGTCACCGAGGCACGTCATGCCCCGCAAGGTCGAACAGACAACCACCACCACCACCCCTTCTGACGAAGCGGACGCCCCTGTTGTGAAAAAGCGCCGCGTCAACACAGGGAAGCCGCGTTGCCCTGCACGTCCTTATCGCCGCGTCGAAACGCCGATCATGAAGAGTCGCATTGAAGAATATACCAACAAAATGCAAGTACTACAAAGTAAAGTTACACTGCTGCGTCAGCGCCTCGACATGCACAAGCTAGAAATGGAAATGCGTGAGAACGACGAGACTGAAGACAAAGCTGACAACGATCAGGCCTGATCAAGTAGCACAGACTGCGTGAAGTAGTACCCTTCTTTCATTTTTTCAAACACCGCGTCTTCGTTCTCGTCTGTTTGTTCGCCGCGGTGATTGAAATCCATCAGATCGCATGGATCGATGGAGACGCTCTCCGGAGTGATTGACACTAGCGGGTCGTTGTCAATCAATAAATCTTTTGGGCTCGATTGAGTCCGAAAACTAATCAGAACTTCGGAATTGTTTTTGTCAAACTCGAGGCGAGGATTGCGCTGTAAGCGATTGCAAATTTTGATGCTGTCCTGTCTGAGGTCCACGGAAACCAACTTGCCCACTGATGTCGACACCAAAAGGATAGAATTGTCGTACAATTTTTTGCATGTACACCAACCCATGTAGAATTTCCCGCGCTCGAACACGCACCTGCCGTTGTGATTGACGCATGCAGTTTCGTATTTGAGGTTGATATCCTGCATCAAACATGACGGGGAATACGTGTTTTTGGCAAACAATCCGCTCTGAATTTTGACAATGGAGATATTGTACCACATACTCGCATAGGAGTTCAGTGGTCCATTGTAGTATTTCGAATTGTGCACGTTTACGCTCTGTTGAATGGGCAGCACACAGGTACTGACATCCTGGACCCCGAACACAATGTAAAGGTCTTCCATTTCCATTGTGCCATGTGCGTCACTGAAATGTCTCATGAAACAAAAAAAAAAATATTGTTAGTTGTGTTGGTCCATGTTGGGCTACATGTTGATTGGAAAGGATTGCAGTTTAATAGATTTTTGCATTGGGCCTTGTGTTAGCACCGTCGAAGAGAGTTCGGAGAGAAAATTTCTGAAACCGTTCAGCGGAAATAGATACAAGCAAATGACCTGGCAGTTGCGAAACGGAGATGTGCTGGATCTACGCAACGTTCGCGTGTGCGTGTCTTGCAATGCTAGGTACAAGGAAATGAAAGACGGCGCGTGGGATTATGATTACGACTGCATGGAGATGATGCATGACGATGCTGAAATCATTATCAGGAAACTTGCAATCTGACAAAAATATAAATTTCCGTGTTGTTGTCAATGAATGTAGATGTACACGAAAATATATGTGACAATGTTGTGTTTGGGTTCATTTTTGTGGTTTCGGAGCGTTTTTGCCACCCGCACCTGCTCCAGATACACGCAGGTTTCAGAACCACCAATTTTGAGCAGCAGCTGCTCCAGATACACGCAGGTTTCAGAACCACCAATTTTGAGCAAACAAGCCTTCACTTCAATGGCTCAAGAGCCAGCGCGAATTTTTCGCAAAACAAGAGCAACGCAGACACTTTCTCATCTACACCCACCGCGCTGTGCGTTGTTCTGGGACGCGGATAACGTTGGCCCGAAGACCATGCATAACATTTTGAAATCACTGGATAAGATGAATATGATGCAGTTTATTGATATCAAGAAAGCATACGGCGATCTTCACAACAAAAACAAACCACAATGGCGAAATATATGGTCGGAACACAACTTCACGGTAGTTGCCGTGACGCCGGTGACCACGCAAAAGAACAATGCTGACTTTGAAATGGCACTTGATGTTCTGGAAGTGGTGCTCACACAAAATATATGTACTATCATCGTCGTATCGTCAGACGTGGACTTTTGTCCCCTGGCCAAACGAGTCAGACAGCACGGTATCAAGTATTGGGGGTTTGGTCATAAGTGGACACCAAAAAAGTACCAAGACGCGTGTACTCACTTCTTTGTGAGTGAGTGAAACACACGCAACCTCCAGAATATTCCCGAGGAGAGTCAGCCAATGGATGTGTTTACGCTGCGATTTCATACTTCACCTCAATGCGGGCGGTGAAGCTGTAGTTTTGCTTGGTCATGTGAGACAGCATCTGGTGCACCGCGTTTTCGCCCTTCAGATAAATCTCGTCGGGAACTTGGCTGAAAATTTCGTCAGTGGGCTTCAGACTGCCCCACTCGTCGCCGTTGAGGCGGTGGAGCTGCACGTTGAAGTCGTTCATGTCGCGCGTGCTGACGCGGTTCAGAATCTTGGCGCGGAGAGCGCCGCAGCAGTGTGCAAAAACCTGCTTGGTGATCTTGTACCACTCCTCGTCAATGAGCGGCTGGTCGTCAATGCTCTGGGTGAGCTTGGACTGATTGGTGCGCAGCACCTGGATGGCTGGGTGGTTCTTGTTGACAAAGACGTAATTCTGGCCCGTCACCTGCAGCACGCCCTCGGTTTCGAGATTGTTGGCGTTGTAACTGGGGAACTTGGACCGCCATTCAAGGCCCTCGCCGTTGTTGTCGTTGGCCTCAAAAACGTGCATGGGGGTCTGCTGGTAGCTTCGCGCAAGTGTCGTGAAGGCAAACTTGTGGCCAGTGCGCGTGGTTTCCTCGGGGGGGATGCAGCTGATGCTGACGCCGAGGTTGACTGGAAACTCATTGCGAACCTCTATGAGCTTGACGCTATGCAACACGGCATTCTGTAGAACAGAGCTGGTGGTTCCGGCGTCGGGCGTGACCTCGAAGACATCATTCACGCCGAAAACGTCACCAGCCTTGCCGTTGACAGGCGTCCAGCTCGCAGCACCCTGACCAGCCTTCTGAAAGCCGGCAAGGTTTCCGCGGATGTGCACGTTCAGTCGTCGCGTGACAACGTGGTTTTCGGGTTGGGCAGGCGATTCAAGTCCTTCAGCGGAATCAATCATCGTGTACTGTTCGAAAAAAACTTAAATATCCACAAGACATACTTAAACTGGGGTTTCGGACATTCTGAGCACGAATAAAACAAACCCCAGATCTAAAGCGCTTTTTGCCACGACGCTGAGCACCGCGTAAAATTTACTGTCCCGCACGCGCGCCGAGTACAGTTCGAGCTTGGTCTCGATGCAATCGAAAACCACAGTCCATGTCAATCGCACGCCAAATAACGTAAACGTGATAAACTGCGAGAAAATGATAAAATAGATCACGCCACGGACGTCTTCCCACTGCTTCACAAACTCGTTGCCAGTTGTACAGTCGGTGAAGTGCTTGTCTAGTCGGAAGAAACTCATCAGCACGGGAATCCACAATACCACATGCGTCGTCCACGCGACAATCAGCAAGAACACGCTACAGTTGTAATACGAGTCGCGCTTACCCTTCACAGCCTCCACCTTGTCCGCCGGGCCGTAACTCGCCGCCAATTGCGTTTGCTCCAAGTATTTCACGTTCTTTTTGTACGCCGTGCACACGTAATACTCAATCAGTCCGCCCAGCAGGACGAGGCCAGCTTGCGCGAGGGCAGCACTCACAAGCGTCGCGAAGTCGCCGATGAAGAACGACGCACACACCAACCACAGCTGAAACGGTGAAGTGAGTGCATACTCGATCCACCGCAAAATCTCCACGTAGGCCGTCACTTCGTAGCCGAGCGCCTTGCGCACATAGGAAACCACGGGAAAGTTCGGATCAGCGCGAGCACCCTGAAAAATGACAGACACGAAAAAGATCCACGCGAGCATCCACATCGGTCGAAAGCCCACTTCCCACTGCTCGGTTCCTGTGACGACCGTCACCGCCGTCACGCCGTCCGAGTCGACGTTGGGAAAGTATCGCTGTGCGTTGACAGGGTGCGCATTGTGCGCCGGACACAAATCAGACCACGCCGCTGTGTACGTGCTGACGGCACTGGATTGGTCAGACATGTACACCTGGGGCACAGTCCACCACAGAGGCAATTCGAAATCACGAAAGCGCGGAACTATGCACAATACAATTGAGACGAGCAAGAGGACGGTCGACCACACAGCGGAAATTGTTTCAAGTCTGTGTACACTCGTCCACGAGGTGCTGAGGCGTTCCTCACGCTCGACCTTTTCGCGTTCGTTCAACTGTGCCACGATGGGATCCGAAGGCGTGTCAGAGATGAACCAATTGTTTTTAGCGTTTGCTGCAAACGTCCATGGCGAACGACCTTGATACATGAAAAAAGCAGTGTGCAGCTAAATATTTTTTTCAAATCAATTTGGCTGGGTGTTGCTAAATTCATGTACGCCCAATGTCGTCGACAGATTCCAAGCAGCATGCCTTGGTGGAGTTGTGCGTGAAAAACATATCAGAAACACAGGCGCTGGTTGACAGGACTGCGACAGCAGACAAGTCACAGTGCGTGGAAATGCTTAAAGAATGCGTGGAGATGCAGATCCAGTTTCTACATACGATGCTCTGCACTCCTTTGCAAAACAATATGTGCATTCCAATGAACGCGCACATGGCCAGTGCGCAGCAAGTGTTGGAGGCCCGGCAGAAATTTCTGCAGCAACTGACGTAGTGTTTTATTAAAAATCAACATCCTGCTCCGGCAACACGTTGCTTTTCAGCTCCATGTTGACAAAGCAAAACTTGACGCGCGCGTTCACTCTGTCGCTTTTCGCAAGCCTCAAAACCTGTTTTCGCAAAAAGCAGCGCATATCATTGTACATGATCACCCAAAGACACAGGACTCCGAAACTCACAAACGAAAAAAACATCTCATCATTCACGTGCACTGTCGTCTTTTCAAAGTTCACCGCCATCGCGAGCCGTACAAGTATACTTATTGGACACGCAAACATGATGCTCGTGACTTGATTCCGACAGCGTGAGATACTGCCCATGCATGTGTGTGTGTGAAAACTGTCCATGGTCAGGACACAGCCCAGGAAGTTGCCGAACAGCGGGGGCAGCGACAATGACGGCAGACAGTTGCTGAAAAAATATAACCTCGCACACGTCTGCTGTTCTTCCAAATCGCTCTTCGCATTTCGACACCCAATGTGTAGAGTCCACATCATCAAAAACACCATCAGAATTTTCTCTGTAATTATGTGAAGCAATCGCGCGCACATGTGCACGAGAACATCGTCCAATATGTACATGCGATACAAGTTGATGCCAATTGAGAATTCGAGTACGCGATAAAACAGTGAATTGAAACTGATGTACGCGATGTTTTTCTCTTGCTGTAGTTTGCTCATCAATGTCACCAGACACACACTCAAAATGTTGCAAATGGTCATTATCCGCAGACCATCTATTCCAAACTTGTTGACAATGCGATCAATGCTCCACGAAATATTCGGAAGCAAAACAACGCACCAAATCAATATGCATGGTAACCAGGATGGAAAATTCACAAGGTGCAGGCCTACGGTAGGACTCGCATCAAAAACATTGAATGCTGTCACCGCGACAAATGCGTTGTAAATCCAGTTCTTGAAGTCGAATACAATTTCAAAATCATTGTACAATGCGTTGCACAAAACGTGCAAAAGAATGCCAATATTGGTACTCAAAAAAATATCAAGCATCACATCGATCAAAATGATTCTACCGGCGCCATTGATATTCCACAGAACTATGACACGCGATATCAAGTCTTTGAAACTCTTGTCTTTGAAATTCTGTAGGATGCTGTTCGCCGTAGGTTCGTAGACAACACTTTGGTCCTTTTTCACAGCGTCGAAGACAAGCGCACACAACGCTCCACACACAACGAAAAACGCAGAACTCACGTCCAGCAGAGCAACATCTATGGAAAGGATTATAGCATCAATCTGCGATCGCGGTCCTTGCAACTTCCATGGCGACGACGACCAAAACAATAAAATATTACAGCACGTGAAAATTGCGCACAGGCGTTCCACCGTGTAAATCAAGTCTCTGAACTGCTTCAAGTGCTTTTCGGTCTCGAATCGCATGATCACAAGGTCGTCCTCAAGATCGTCGTGCGACTCTATTTCATCGTCTGCATCCTCACTCAGCATATTCTCTCTCAAATTGAGCTCCATTATTTGCTTTGTCAACAAGCTTTATTCACATACAAATAAAAATGACAAAATAGGAAGTTTTTGCAGTGCTACAAATCCTTGTCAAAACCAGGCGTGTGCGAACACGCAAGCCCACGCATCCACGCATCTGTAGCTGCTGGAAGAAATGAAACGACAATCAACACTACCAACGCATACAATGCCATCCAAACAGAATCCTCGCCATTCAACAGTTGCATTATCAAGTTGGCCTTCAGTTCAGCTCTATTCTTCTGCATTGCCTCTGTTTGTTTTATTCGGCAGCGCTTCAACCGAAAAAAAAAATACAAAATTACAAACTCTGCGTCATCATCATGACATCGACCATTTCGTGTGGACGTGCACTGCTGATGCACTTGGCAAAAATGCGAATTTTGTCTCCGTAATGGTCAGTATACTCAATATTATTTTTCGCGTTTTTGCAAAGTGCCAATCGGTATGGCTTGGGGAAGGCCTTGCCACAACCCTGTCGAATTACTCCGTTGTCGTTTTGGACATATCCAGCTTTCATACCTCGGCCGCTTCCATCCAACATCACACCATCCATTCGTTCCATAAACTGTCTTCTGCGTTTTACAGTTGGTCCTTCCGCGTCATGAAGCTGTTTGGATCTATCTACAATAGATTCTTCCATGTCATCAAACGGCAGCCTTTGTCCAGCAATAATAACAGTCTGTGTAGGGCTTCCATTTTCATCTTGTACCCCTTGGAAAGACATTTCTTTGGTCTTGTCAGCAAACTCGTTCTCCTCAAAATCAAAATACCACTGCAAAACGTCGCCTGCAGAGCACGCAAAAGCACCGTTCATCACGGTCTGCATGCCGCCAATCAACACAGACGCGACGGTGTCACCAGTTTGCTGCGAGGCCCATGCTGTGCCCAATGCATATCCTTGCGCCATGAAAAGTGGCATATTCATGACGGTTTTCTGGAATTCCTTCGTGTTTTTGACGTCTGATACCTTCAGAACGTTTTCGATATTTGCAGTGGAGTAATTATTCAGATCTGAACTTTTCTTCCAGTAATTGATGAAATTAGTGGCAGTGCGCTTTCCGTACAAATTTCTCAGCCAAGTATGGCACGTTTTCGGGCAATCCGCTAGCGTCGTGACAACATTCGGGTATGCCTTGGTGTCGGTGTACTGCCGGGTGCTGTGTAGCGGAAACATTGGCTGGGAAACGTTCAGAACCAATTCGTTTTTGAACATGCAGTACTTGTTTTTGTTTACATGCAGTTCGCGCCGTTTGTCAGAGCTATTTGTTGGTGTACACCATTCTAGCATAAAATGTTCAGCGACACGACACGCAACAATATGCTTCGAGGAGGAATCGACACGTGACGCAGTCGATTGAGCCAAGCCTGGCATATTGGGACCCAAGTTTGCCGTTGCAGTGCACTCAATATTCTTATATATACCACTTCAATCCGCGCAGGTTTTGACACAGCACTTTAAACGAATTTGTTGGGGTTTTATTGTCCTTGATTACAATATTCATCAAAATATAGATAAAATTTTATACACGTTGAGCGTCCTCATATTTTTTGTCACACTGGTCAAAATTATAGCCTTTTGGTAGTACTCCGTGTCTTGCATGAGATTGCGAACGACTGTGTCGAGGGGCTGCCGCCGATTGATATTGAATGACATGCTTTTGGTGCTCACGTGTGCGTGGAGCTGAAAAACGCTGGGCATGTAATGAAAGAAAAACCTATATCGATCAAAGATCACCGGATGCTTTTCCTGTAAAAAATTCTTCACAGTTTCTTTCATTCGCGTGAGCATCGGCACATGTTTCTGTTGTAGGTCCCGTATGGTTTTCAAATTTTCGTCTTTGAAGACAACCAAGTATCGGTCGTCGAGTCCGTGGTGTACGTTCGTGCACAAGACAAAATCGTCTTCGTCCAGAAAAACCTGCTCGTGTTGGTTGGCCACGCCCTCGCGTATCAGATTGTACACCCATTGTTGCTCTTGTTTCTTTTGATTTTTTTGTATGTATTGTTGTAAAGTGTCACCGTAATAAGTCTCTGGTTAGCATAAAGTGCTGTCTTTGATCAAACTGTAAAAAAAAACCTTAAATCATCAATACAGCGCACGAAACAAAATATGTATATATCACACAATCCCGTCACGTGATGAATGTTTATGTAGCCTCCTTGACTCGCCTGTGCCTGACCGTTATGGCGGTGATATTGTTTGTGTTCATGTCATGGTCTTCAAAAATTTTGCACGATTATGGCGTGGCGTTTGATCTGCACGTGCGGATGAGCATAGTCTCCATTCAGATGCTCATATGCGGGTTGGTCATGCTGGCATATCACGGGTGTATATTTTTGTACGACCGAGCTGTGTCTTTCCGCTATCGCAACATAGCCGATATGCGGCCACCCGAGGACACATATTCAACTTATGTCATCGAGGAAAGCCCCGAGAATTCAAATCATGATGACACAGAAGACAATCATTCTCGAACTTCCAGAACTTCAAGAACTTCAAGAAATTCAAGAACTTCACAAGCCTCCACCACTGTCCAGACAGAACAGGCCACCCAGATGCACCATCTCAATGCACCAGACAGCGACACCATTGACGAGCCGCAGGATCAAGAACGCCATCTGCGCAACGACGCTCGTGAAATTAGCCTCGTCAACAATCCAACAGGCTATGTGATGTTCGCCCATTGCGTGGGGCTTCTGCTGTGGCTGACGCTCTTCTACATTGACTTTTTTGACCAGTACACAACAGTCCTGTTTGTGGCTGGTGCCGCTATTTCGTGGTTTTCTGTGCTGATATTCGATGGCCCGTATCATCTCATCAATGTTTCGTATCGCATAGCTTACTTCTGCTGCACGACTGTCATACTGGCTGCATGCAGAGTGTGTAGTAGTTACGATCTGGACGACGTCCGAACGAGCTTTGACACAGAATCAAGCTTCACGTTACTCGAAAACATATTGCCATTCGCTACTGGTGCTGTATGGGTGCTGCTGTTCAAGTACAAGGACATGCCGCGAGACGTGCATGCGGCGCTGGGCACAAGTGCCCTGCTGTGTCTTCCTGCCTTGGTGCGGATGCAAGGGAATGAGCTGTACAACAGAATTGACGAGCTTCACAGCGACGCATGGGCCATTCTTTTTGTGCTTCAACCGCTACTGAAATTTCTGTGCATGTACGCATGGATTCTGGCGCTGAGCACCGAACGCTTGCGTGTTGTCCTCAGTGCATGTGTGTTTGCCCTGCTACCATTCTACCTCGACTACTGCATCATGGACGAAACAACATCCCAAGTTTTTTTTGTTAGCCTGGCAATGCTCATTTTCCTAGAATGTGTGTACATAGTACTGGGCACGCACAAAACAGATGCTTTGCACCGACTTCGAGCAGACGTCAATTAAACTTTGTTTGATATTTCAGTAATTGTTACTCAACATAAAATGGAAATTACAATGCAAGATTGTCTTCTCCTCCTGGTACATATTTTAATTCTCATCACACCGGTGGGCTCGACGCAATTTTACACAGCACAAGACGCGCTTCCTGGCACACTTGCAACCCACGGCGCACACATTTGCGCCGACAGCAAGGTGTGGTCGGGATTGGCATGTGTGTGTGCAGCTGGATTTAGTCGGCCTATTTCGCACGAAGACGGGTGCGCGCCCTGCAGCCCGGGTTTTTACAAGGCAACAGTGGACCTCGACCTAACAGACGACCAACAAAATGGCTTTGTACCCTTGCCCGCGGATAACGTTTGCCAATCTTGCCCCAGTGACGCTACTAGTTATGCAGGAGCGGTGAGTATCGATGAATGCGTGTGCGGGGTTGGCTTTTATTATGATGGCGCCAAATGCGACCCGTGTCCGGTCAACACATTCAAAGACTACGCCTTCGACTCCACCAGCTGTGCAAGTTGTCCCGCAAACACAGTGTCCCTGGTACAGAGTGACGCGCCATCCGACTGCGAGTGCGAGCCAGGGTACGAGATGTCCAGCCAGACCGCCGGCGGTCTTCCGACATGTGCCCCGTGTCCCAGCGACGAGTTCAAGGCCGCGGCCGGAAACGTGCAGTGCCAGGCCTGCCACGCCGACGCTTCCGTGTACAGCACGCCCGCCGTCGAGTGCCAGTGCGACGTCGGCTTCTACGAGGTTTCAGCTACGCAGTGCGACGCGTGTCCCGCGGATCACACCTCGCCGGTCAACAGCCAGGCCAAGAGCGCGTGCGTGTGCGTGTCTGGATATTCTACCGGCGCGTCGTACACTTGTACGCCATGCGCAATTGGCTCTTACTCGACGCAAACGGATCCGCTCACAGCAGTCCTGACCTGCACGGGTTGCCCGAACCACGAAACAACCGCCGGCGACACCAGCACCTCCAGCTCCGATTGCGTGTGCGACAAGGGCTACTACCGCGACTCTGGAGAGTGCAAGCCATGCGCGGCCGGATTCTTCAAAAATGCCATTGGCGACCAATCGTGCTCTCCGTGTGGGGTCAATTCATTCTCGCTGGGCGCGGCGGAATTGTGCGTCGATTGTCCAACCTCAGCCGTCAGCGTATCCGAGAGCACGAGCATCGCCGCCTGCCAATGCCCCGCGGGCCACGAGCTCCAAACGCAATCTACGACTAGTGGAACATGCGAGGAGTGCAATCCCGGATACTACTCGGCCAACGTCGGGGACAGCTGCGTCGAGTGCGAAGAAAATAATTATCAGTCCAGCTCGGGCCAGGATCACTGCGAGACGTGCCCGTTTGACAGCACATCACCTGCAGGATCGTCTGAAATCACTCAATGTATATGCGATGCCGGATTTGCACGCGCGGGCGATCAGTGCAACGCATGCCCCGCGGGACATGTCAAGCCAACGGCTGGCAACTCAGCGTGCAGCGAGTGCAGCGACAACAAATACTCAACAGATCCTGCAGTGGAATGCGTGGACTGTCCGGCCAACACGTTCACCAACGGTGCCACGGGACAGAGCGCCGCCAGTGCGTGCAAGTGCGTTGCTGGCATGCAGCAAGTTACCACCCCTTCCACGTTTGCGACAGAATCCGTCAATTCAGAAGGTGCACCCTATTTTGAGCTTGACCAGCCGATGGTTTTGACAGTGGGACAGGAAGTTACAGTGGACTGGAGTGCGACTGCATCGAGCCACCCTTTTGCTTTGAGTCTTTCAGATGGCGATCCGTACGAATTGCCAAGCAGTGATATACTGACACAAGTAATTGATTCAAACGCGAAAACTACGACATTGACAGTACACTCTGCCAGCACGCATCTGTATCATATGTGCAGATGGGGTCACCAATTTCAAGGTGTTCTAGTCACAATCAATGGTGCAACGGATGCACACACTTGCGAGACGTGCGATGCAGACTTTTATTGCCCTGGGTACAGCGTGAAAACAAACTGCATTGATCACTCAGTTTCCCAGGCGGGGTCGGACTCTGTAAGCGATTGCAAGTGCAACGCTGGCTTTTACCGGTCTGCAAGCGCGGTTTGTTCCGACTGTCCAACAGACCATCACTGCGCCGCAGAAACCGAACTGGGCGAGCCCTTGACTGAACCCACCGACTGTCCTGCTGATAGTTTCGCACCAGCAAACAGTGCTTCTGTTGACGACTGCACGTGCGACCCTGGATATGAGAGAACATAACTACTGAGGGTTCGATTCTTCACTGTCGCCATTTGACGAGTCCTCGACATCGGATGTAGCCGAAAAATACTCCTCCTCCTCAGACTCGGCCTCCTCACCCGACTCTCCTTCGTCGTCACTGACAACGAAAGAATCGCGGCCGTAAGAGTCTGCCTCTGAGCAAGCAACCAGACTGTCAGTCTCATCAACGTCGTGACAATCAGACGCGCCGTCATACATATCCTCTTCATCATCTGCTCTGCGGCGCTTGCTCTCGTGCTCAAGTTCTTGTTCAATTTTCTGGGCCACCGTTTGAAACATTGCAGATGATTCAGAACACCCTTCCCACGCCAGCACTGCTTGAATTTTGTTTCGCGCAGCTTGTGCACTGCTACGGCGCGGGCGAGCTGGCATTTTAACAGAGTTCACACACGATCCTGTAGTGCCAACAGTATCAGTAGCGGGGGTCCCCGAGGATGGGTTAGGATTGTTGACAGTTGTGGCCTCATGCGGCTCCTCCGTTTCGACCGCTGGTACGTCACTGCTTTCTGTCCAGTCACGTGTAACGATGCCCTCCATCTTGCTGGGACTACAGAGCAGTACTTCAGGCATATTTATTTTTTTCACGGCCGCGTTACAATAAAAACACGTTTTCCCATGTGTTTCCAACGAATTCGCATACCGACGCCAATAAACTAACAGCGAAGCCTAGTATTTCCCCAGCAAACACAATAATCAACACACTCCACGTCGAGAGAGTGGATTGCGAACTCCGCGGGCAGAGAAGCAGGCCGAGGGTGGGCAGTAGCAGTGTCAAGCAATAACGAGCGCGACACACGAGACTTTGATACAGTAGAACTGCTGGCTTTGTTCGGAGAAAGCACGACTCACACCACAACGCGTGAGTCAGGACCATGTAAAACATAAGATCCTGTCCTTGTTTGAAGAAACCCTGCGTGAACAGATGTAGTATGACGCACAGCATGGTATTGATCAGCAAGACATTGACTATGAAAGATGTAGTCGTCTTGCGGTTCCGGACAGAATGCATGACACTCGGAAGATAGCACGCCACCGACAATAACGTATGCAGTATCAGAACGTACTTTTTGGCTACACACGCGCGACTGGTCTCCACATCAATCAAGCTTTGAAAAAACAAAAACAACACAAAAATCTTGAGCGCCCAGGGCATTGAAAATCCGTACATGTTGTCGCTTCCTGGCACTTAAATTCGTCACAGCATCTAAATGATATTTCCGTTTTTTGATGCACAGCCGTATGCTGTTGATGTTTTTGGCGTGGCTGTGCTGCGTCGCTTCTTTCTTCAATCTGTGGATATGGCTGCAGGCTCGTCGGTACGAAAAGAATAACACCGCCCTGAAAGACGCCAACCTGCTGTGCGCCGTGATCAGTTGTGGGTTGTGTGTGTTATTGTGCTTCTCGCACATAGTATTCATGGAGCGGGAAGAGCAACTCGACACTATGTGGCAGCAGAAATGGACCTCAATGCACGAGCTCATGGTGGCAAAACTAGATGCTCTGCGAATAATGGGTAATCAAACTAATCAAACTAATCAAACTGAGGACCTCTACAGTCGTCCGAAATTGACGGAAAAAATGAAATAGAATTTAAACAATCGCGCACCAGAGAGATGACAGAAAAACATAATGTTCTGTCAAGTTTCACTGTAGATTTCCCCGAAGACGCTGAAAAATGTCGTCTGCACATACGCCAATTGTTGTGTTTGTGGTGCAAAGAGTTCATGACGGCCGCGAACATACAGAAAAAGGTTTTGAACCACGGCAGGCAAAAGAATGTTGCTGTAAACGACATGGACGGTTTCAATGAAATGCACGTCGTGGGCATGAAACTGTGCGCCATGATGCATCAGCACACTCTCGAAATGTACAACACACATGACATTCAGTCTGAGGTCTATGCACACGCCGAACAACTACAAACCTCCACGTGCGAAATCCGGGACATGACCTGGGATCAACTCATGGATCTGGTCACCGCGCTCCAGATCGAGATGCCTAATTTGATCTATTCCTCGGACTCTTCAGACTCCGCAGACTCTTCAGAAACCACAGAATCAGAAACCACAGAATCAGAAACCACAGAATCAAACACCCCACACGCCATCACTATCATCATGAAAGTTGACGTTTTGAAGATTTTGGTGCTGTGTCTCAAGCGCGTGGGCTACTGGATTCAAACGTACTGGAAGCCGCAGGCAAACGAAACAACCGACGCCGACGCACAGCATTCATCTGAAGACTTGCTACTGCAGGCTGTACCCCTTGAGCAGATGCGCGACGCGAGCAAGCATTCCTGCACGGAAAGCGGGTGGTTGTACGTGGAACGACACAGCATTGTTCAAATGCTCGACGCGTTGCACGCGCTGTTGTCGGTCACTCTGGCGTATTACGAGTGCACCATTGTCGATTCTGACGACAGCAGTGTGATTGAAGAAATATTGCAGAATATGACGGAGCACCACCGTGAGGTGAGCTTGGACAAATTCTACGAGATTTCAATGATCTCCGACATCAACCCAGGCATGATCTCGCAGTATAAACACCGACACCAAGAAGTGTTCCACTCGGTTTCACAGGTTGTTTATTACAATTGGCCGTCTTATCAGCGCCACAAACAAATTAAATTTGATGACATTATGGGCCAGAGAACACCCATCAACATACTTCCGCTTCTCACTGAGATGTTTCCTACGGTTCCAGTCATTTACGAGCACGACGGCGCCCTGTGCAAAACAGTTCATGCCAAACACGCTTTTTCGTGGGCGCTCATTAACAGCAACATATTTCTTGTCACACGCGACATGAAACTGTACTACCACAGAGACATAATGAAATTGTGTGCCGTCTTTGGCACCAAAACACAGCAAGTCTGAATTTTGTCTGAGCTCAAGCGCCTACCATATCATCCCTGACAACGCTGGTTGAACAAAAGGGGCACTTGAAGGTGTCGGCACGATACGGCCGCACGTCCAGACATTCCTTGACCACGCAATCGCGGCACATTAGGTGACAGCAGGATGACTTGGGGGGGAATTTCAACAAAACGTTATTGTCGCCATTGCGGACACACGGAACACGTTCTTTGCAGCGTTGACAGACATCGTGCCGGCCGTTCAGGCTGCGGAGCTTCATGTCGTCGTGCAGCTTGTTGGCGTGATGATGTGTCAAAGCTTGAAAACGTGGCCCCCCCTCGTACGACATAGTTGTGAGTTGCATCAACGCGAAGGGGCGTATTTTACGAGTGAAGTAAAGATCTGAAATTTCCGCGAGAATGCCGCCTGGCCCATTCAAAACTTTGGCACAAAACTTATTCACCGTCAAAGAAGCAATGTGATGGTAGTACCCCACCTGACTGTGTAAGTTGGGATTACTTTGCACAAAATCAAGCCACCGCCACTGCAAAATACTCTGCACCACAAGAGAGGCAAACTCGGCCGATGTCTCGCACATCAACATCCAGTATTCCTTTGAATGATTGACCTGGCAATACTCCAGGTCCCGCACTGACATGTCGTAGATAGTCTTGTCGCCAATACGATTGATTTTGAAAACACCCACGTCCAAGCGCAAACGTACGCTTTGAAGTAAGTTGTACATATCTCGCGGTGTATTTCGAATGGTGCGGAACGTGTTGTGGTCTAAGAGCTTCAGCATCATATGCATTTTGAGTTTCGGAAGTACACACATGATGCAATTGCACTCCAGCAGGTATTTTTTCTCGCACCTCAGCCTCATAACCGTCCCAGTATTTCTGCCAATACCCCCATGCATTCTTGGCAGAGGGTCGACCTCCACCTTGTTGAAGTAGTACAGCTTGCTTTCTTCCGAGCTTGATACTCGACACCGCATCAACTCATCTCGGTCTACAATTGAACTCGGGTCCGGAAGTCCATGTTCATTCAGCGTTGGTTGCCGCGTAATGTCCTTAAAGAAAGCGTTTCCCACATCATCGGCAGCGGTCATCTTGCACACGTGACACCCGTACTCTTTGCACTCAGAACAGTCACACATCTTCGAGCGGTTGAACTCGATGACACACGCACAGAGCATGCGGTGCTGAGATTGCAAAGGTACTACTGTAATCGCATCTTGGTCGTACGATTCGCCCCATAAAGCCATGTGCCCCCTGGCACGAACACCCGCGCCACCTGTGAGGGCAATTTTGATGCACTCGGCAGGAGAATCAGGGGACGCACACAAGTGTTTACTGTGCATATTCAAGGCGTTCAACTTGCGCTGCGCGCGACGCCAGAAGACAATCGGAGGCGACGAAACCACATCGAAACACTCTGCCGTTTGATGATGATTGAGATAAATCGCTGCTGCTGCTAGCACATTCACAAAAACGCTTGCCATGACAAACTGCTTCAATGACGCGTCATCAATATGTTGATTGCGATGAATCCAGTGGATTTCTGATTGAGCGCCTTCATCGTGCAGCATCTGTCGACCAACCTTGTACAAAACGCTCAACGTCCCCGACACGAAATTCTCCACAATCTCGCCTTGGCTCACAGCATGCGTGCCCACCTCCGTTATTGCTCGTCCGTGTTTGTTTTCCGTCTGCGCCATATCCGTTCGGCACGAGTGCCAAGGTTCAGCAATTTTGCTGGTGTACAGGTAGGACAACGATCGCTGCGACCAACAAATTCCTGGCCATGGCTTGACGTCCTCTGCACCAAACAAAAATTTGACCTCCTCAACGCATTGCTTGAACCAGGTATCACACACTTCCTCAAGAGTGCTCATCCAGCGCTCATCCAGCGTGTTGCTGGTACTACAACAAGTTCTCACTCTAAAAGTTGCTGGTGATACATCCAGCGCTCACACTAAAATGATATATCACATGAAAAAAAAAATATTTTTTTTTTGTCGCTTGCAGGGGTCGTTGCAGGGTTTGCAGTGTTTACCAGGGTCGTTTGCAGGGTCCTTGCAGGGTTTGCAGGATTTGCAGGGTTTCCTTGGGTCGTTTGGCAGGGTCGTGTCGTGGCAGGGTTTGCACGGTTTGCAGGTGTTCCGAAACGAGTCACCACCCGTTAACCATGCCGTGGAGTACTGTCGATCTTTTGGACCAGTGGATGCAGGAATCTTTTGGACCAGTGGATGCAGGATCTTTCGGATCTTTTGGACCAGTGCAAGCAGGATTCTCGAATTCACCACCACAGTTAGGATTCTCGAATTCACCACCACAGTTGCGCACGGAGTCCCCGTTTCGTTTCAATTCCCCACACCGATCAAGTCCTCACTACACTAACAACTCGCCGGCGGCCTCGCCGTCATATCGACTTGGGCCGGCGGGGTTACCGATGTTTGCGAGTCCTCGGACGGGAACGCCTGCGAACATGGGAACGCCTGCGAACATGGGAACGCCTGCGAACATGGGAACGCCTGCGAACATGG
>MDTA01075084.1_pt1 | contig 28799 bp, 27 predicted proteins | sample 811151 | NCBI WGS metagenome assembly MDTA01 (sample SAMN05326648, study PRJNA326480) | marine metagenome | isolation source: seawater | place: Indian Ocean: South | collected 2010 | reverse complement strand
TCTGGATAAACAAAAAACATGTTGTCACCGCAAACCTCGACACCCTCGCCACCCAATACCCTCGCGTGCCGGGATTGAAGCAAAAGAACGGCGTTATTGGCCTACAGAATCATTCTTCGCCGGTTCATTATCGAAATATCGAAATACGCTCGATCACCAAGAAAAAGCAGTAGTCAGTCCTTAGCCAGTTGCATGTATAAGGGTTATGCAGCTAATCAAGCCCGCCAGTTCCAAATTATTTACTCCCAATGCATTGCTCCTGAGACATGTTTTGAACAGCATTCTGCCGGTGAATTAAAATTGCCATTGTCCTGAATTGCTCCCCGGCATACAACATAGCATTGAAACCCTTATTATTTATCAATGACATCCATCGGAACTCCACTCTCCCAGACTTCCACAAAAATCGTACTGTGCGGATCAGGTGAACTTGGCAAAGAAGTTGTCATCGAGTTGCAACGTCTCGGTTGCGAGGTCATTGCCATTGACCGCTATGAAAATGCACCTGCCATGCAGGTCGCCCACCGCTCACATACAATTGACATGCTGGATGGTGACGCCTTGCGTGGGATAATCCAATCGGAGCAACCTGACCTTATTGTCCCTGAGGTTGAAGCGATCGCAACGGACACCCTTGTTGAGCTTGAAGAAGAGGGCTTTAACGTAATCCCAACTGCCCGAGCCACCAAACTTACAATGAACCGCGAGGGCATTCGCTGCCTTGCCGCTGAGGAGCTTGGACTAAAAACATCACCCTACCGCTTTGCAGCTACGGAGCAGGAATTCAGGGAAGCTGTTTCCGAAATTGGTATCCCTTGTGTCATTAAGCCGATCATGAGCTCCTCCGGCAAGGGGCAAAGCACTATCAAGTGCGAGTCTGACATTGATCAGGCGTGGCAGTATGCGCAGGAAGGAGGCCGAGCCGGTGCCGGCAAAGTCATCGTAGAAGGCTTTGTTGATTTTGATTATGAGATTACCCAACTGACGGTCCGGCATGCAGGCGGCACGTCATTTTGTGAACCAATCGGACATATTCAGACCGACGGTGATTACCGTGAGAGCTGGCAGCCTCAACCAATGAGTGAGGTGGCGCGCGCTGAATCACGGAGAGTAGCCGAAGCGATTACGGGCGGGTTGGGAGGACGTGGAATCTTTGGAGTCGAGTTGTTTATCAAAGATGACGAGGTCATATTCAGCGAGGTTTCTCCGCGCCCGCACGATACTGGATTGGTTACCCTGATTTCCCAAGACCTGTCCCAGTTTGCTCTGCATGCACGCGCCATTCTTGGTCTTCCTATTCCAAACATCCATCATCATGGCCCAAGTGCTTCAAGTGTCGTTTTGGTTGAAGGCGACTCAGAAAATGTTGTTTTCAGTCAACTCAATGAAGCCCTGCAGCAGCCTGACACTCAATTGCGCCTCTTTGGTAAACCAACGGTTTCCGGGAAACGGCGCATGGGTGTTGCCGTGGCCCGAGGCACATCCATAGAAGATGCCCGCAACAAGGCAGTTGCAGCCAGTTCTGCTGTAACTGTTACACTTTAACCTGATTATTGATGATTTGTTCTTGAATCTAAGCAATGATAGGCTAAATCAGAACGCACTCGCCATCGCGGCAGTCTGACAGCATATTTTAATCCAGAAGGCTTCCGTGTGTGCGGGAGCCTTTTTTTATCACTTTTCATCCGCCGCACCAGAAACCTATTTACCCACCACGTCAAAATGGAATTTGTAGCCGAAACCATCGCCGATCTTAGCCCTTCGCTTACTTTATCAATTACAAGTCAGGCAAAAGCAATGCGGGAGGAAGGCATTGATGTATGTAGCTTTGGTGCGGGAGAACCGGATTTTGATACGCCTCAGTTTATAAAGGATGCCGCTATTGAAGCTTTGCAGGATGGGCAGACCAAATACACCGCTGTGGCTGGCATTGCGGCATTGCGAAAAGCGATCGCGAAAAAACTTCGCGAAGAAAACCACATTAATTACGAGCCCGACCAAATTGTCGTTAACTGTGGTGCCAAACACTCATGCTTTAATGCCATCATGGCATGTTGCGATGCAGGTGATGAAGTCATTATCCCTTCGCCATACTGGACGAGTTATCCGGAAATGGTCAGATCTATTGGGGCTGAACCTGTCTTTGTTGAGACCAAGCAGGAAAATGGGTGGAAAATGACCGCCGAAGAGTTTGACAATGCCATGAGTGGATCCACCAAAATGGTTATCGTCAACTCTCCCAACAACCCGACAGGAGCGGTCTATACCAAGGAGGAACTGACGGCAATTGGTGAAGTAGCCGCCTCAGAGGATATTCTTATTCTCTCCGATGAAATTTACGAGAAAATCACCTATGACGGAGCCGAGCACCACAGCATGGCCTCACTCAGTGATGAAATTCGTAACCTCACCATTACCATTAACGGGCTATCAAAAGCTTACTCTATGACCGGGTGGCGCCTTGGCTATACCGCCGCACCTAAGGAAATTGCCGATGCTATAGACACGATTCAGAGTCACAGTACTTCTAACCCGACCACCTTTGCCCAATATGGAGCCATCGCAGCATTGGCCGGAGAGAATGCGGAAATAGGCGACATGGTTGAAGAATATGATATTCGCCGCCAATATATGCTTAGCCGCCTTGAAGCAATCGGGAATGTCTCAACAATTGAGCCTAAGGGGGCTTTCTATTTTCTGGTCAATATTGAAAAAACCGGTATCAAGTCCCTCAATTTTGCCGAAAAACTACTCAGCCGGATGCACGTTGCTGCAGTCCCTGGGATTGCATTCGGGCATGATTACAGCATCCGACTGAGCTATGCTACCAGCTTACCGGTTATCAAGGAGGGCCTTGATCGCTTTGAAGAATTCTGTAAGGCACACTAGCATCCACAATCCTGGAAACGTCCTGCCGGAGCCTTTAACCCGTGCTTATTTTCCCTGCTGTGTAAGGCAGTGCTGCCCACCATGGAACTGGTTCCAGCACTTTTTTGAAAACAGCCTCTTCTCCTCGTGTGGCAAGATGAAACAAGGCCATTGATGCCTTGAGTTTCATTGCGTCTATACCACCAAGTATCTCATTGGCAGATCCATTTTCGTGCATCACTGGTGCTTTCACACACTGAGCCAACCTGTAGCTCATTCGGTGGATCAGGATAAACGTTTTGGCTTTATACAGATTCCTGAGCGTAGGCTCTCGTGCTTGTTGACCGGTTCTCAAACCGAATGTTCCGGCAAGTATATAGCTTATCTAAAGTCTCTGGTTTTTGACCCGGCCCATTTCTGTTGCAGAACCGAATCGTAAACGACTTCCTGCCCCATCATAGATCGGGCAAAATTCAATTTCACTGGCTATCGACTAACGCCAACGCCTCTTGGTTCGCCGTGAGCCTTGACATCAGCGCAATCAGGATTTCCAACTCAGTGCCCCCTTCTTCAGCGCATAAAGATAGGCAACAAGCAAAATGCCCACAAATCCTGACATGCTCCAGAACACCATAGCTCCTTGCCCGTTACTGACAAAGTCGCGGAAGGTCAAAGCCCAAGGATACATAAAGACGACCTCGATATCAAAAATGACAAACAACATTGCTACTAGGTAGAATTTCACGCTGAACCTCGGTTGTTGCTGCCCGACGGGAATCATCCCGCACTCATAAGGGGAATCCTTTACACTGTTGCGTCGGGCACTTTTGCCAAGCATCACACTCAAGAGCAAAGTCGTAACCGCAAACCCAGTTGCGATCATAAACTGCAAGAGTACCGGGAAATATTGTTCTAGCATTTTTGTTAAGGCAGTCCTCGAATCTCAATGATTCGCGGATATTCTTCAAGTTCTAAGCGCTTGATATACCGAAATGATTACTTACGCATCATCTGTTTGTTTTCGCTGGGCAAAAAAAGGCCGCCTCCTAGGAGGCGGCCCTAATTGGTTGATCTAAACTTTTAATGAATAGACTGAGGAGATTGAAAGCAATTTAGGATTGCTGGGCTGCTGCGTAGGCACTAGATGCCTGCTCAATGCCATCAAGACCCTTGTAAGTTTTGCCGTCCTTGAGGACGAGACCGCGGGTCACGAGGTTCTGAAGTTTTTCGTAAGCGCGCAAGCGGAGCATTTCTTCGCCACCACTTACTGCGTTTTTCTCCTTTAGATTCTCGTAAACGCGTTCAAAAAGATTATTGAACTTATAAGTCTCACTGTCTTGAAGAACCTCCACCAATTCATCTGTTACGTGATCGGGAATTCTCCGGGAAAACCGGGTTCTGCGTGTTGTAGCCATAGTTGATTAACTGTATCACACACGCGTCACATTACCACGGATTTCAGTCACTAATGACGATTTATACACCCAAAATGCGTCGAGATAGCAGTTTTATATAATTACCATAACATAAATTGATGATTATTGCTGAATAAAAATGATAATTTTAAACATTTATTCCTCTTTAAAGCTGCCAAATGCCCTTAAACCATCACGATTTAACTCAAAAATCTCGCTGCTCGCCGGATAAACGGAATCATCAAACAATTGCATGAACTTTCTCTGGTAGTCCCCAATCGTGCTGGCAAGTTTTGGAAAAACGTACACAGAAAAACGGTCTGGAATCACAATAAGCAACTGATCACCAAGCATTTCCTTAAAAAGATCGCGAAATTCATCCACAACAATTGTGGTGGCCGTAAGCGGACTTTCAGATTGTAATACTGCATATTCTATCACCTCCTTTGCATTTCTGACATACTTCGGCCTGAGGGTTTTCAAGTGATCCGCAGCCGCTTTTTTACCTTTTTCGACAAATTGCTTCCACCCGCCTGGAAATGCCTTCCTAAATCCTGCTCTTTGGTAATTGCGCGGCCCGATTCTACCATGATATGCAGCGGAGTAAGTCGTCTCACGGGCACCTGGCATGAGGACAAATACTCCTGAGGACAGATTACGTGGTTGAATTAACAGCAGATGCTTCTCTGGTTGTAGATGGTCCTGAGTATTCTGTGTCGTATCCGACGTGCTGACTGTTTGGCTCGCCGCAAGAAAAAGAAAAACGATGATATTGAAACGATAGCTGAAGCCAATCATGGACTTGAAATCTCATTCACTGTGGGCCTTGAAGCAATCATCCATTTCTGACAAATTGGAATAACCGTTTGCCAAGTCCCATCCACTAGTTCTGCTTATGATCACTTTTCTTGATGGCGAAATTGTTGAAAACCTGCCTGGGCGTCTGGTTTTAAATATTGGCGGTGTTGGCTATGAAATACTTGTTCCCTTGTCGACCAGTGACAACATACCGTCGGCCGGCAAGAATATTCGAATACTCACGCACCTGCATATTCGCGAGCAGGAACAAACCCTTTATGGTTTTCAAACCCATGATGAACGTGACCTTTTCCGCTTGCTCATCGACCGTGTTTCGGGCATAGGCCCCAAACTTGGACTTGCTGTGCTCAGTGCCATGGCAGTTGGCGAGTTCAAGGATGCAGTGATCCGCAGCGACATTGCCGCACTCTCTACCATCAGCGGACTAGGCAAGAAAACCGCGGAGCGCATTGTCCTTGAACTCAAGGATAAAATTGGTGTTACGGAGGCTTGGGCTGCTGCCAGTCAGGGTGAGACAGCCGGGAGTGCTGCAAGAGCTGTTAATGATGCTGTATTGGCGCTCATCGCGCTTGGTTACAAACAAGCTGATGCTGCCAAGGCTATCAAGAAAGCTGCAACTGATCACGAGGGAGAACCGGATGCTGATGAATTCATCCGTTCTGCGCTCCGGGGATTAAAATAACGTTATATACCCCCGCTAGTTGCTTCGCACCATCCCATGAGTCCAAACAAAGGCACCATAGCCCACAGCCTTCAAGAAAAACGCATCGATACGCTTCGTTCCTCTCTCCCAGAAGGAGGACTTTTCGCAGGCAAGCAATGGCTGTTGTCCCCAAAACCACTTCCTCTCTCTCGAAAAATTGTGGAGCAGCTCGAACGTCTCGGGCACCAGCTTGCCATGTTTCAATCAGCCGCCAACACCCTTTACCGACAGAGCGTAAAGGGCAAAGCGCCGGCCTGGTTGGCCAGCTATCTCGATGCCGGCAAACCTCAATCAATCATTAATTCTGCGCGGTGTCCCGCACTGTGGGAAGAAATACCTAGAATTATCCGGCCGGACCTGATCTGGGGTGAAAGCGGATTTTCAATCACAGAACTGGACAGCGTGCCAGGCGGCATCGGTCTGACTGCTTGGCTAAGTCAGGTTTTCTCAGAATTTGAGCCCTCTGTGGTTGGAGGAGCCGATGGAATGGTCCAAGGCTTTCATTCCATTCTTCCCGATGGCGCGGACATTGTTATCAGTAAAGAATCTGCCGACTACAGGCCGGAGATGGCATGGTTTTCCGGGCAGCTAAACAAACTTTACGGAAATGATGCCTACCGAGTTTGTGACGCGGAAAATTACCAGCCTGCCCACCGTGCGGTTTATCGTTTCTTTGAGCTATTCGACTATAAAAACATCCCAGCGGCGAATGCGCTCTTCGAAGCCGCCGCACACGGAAAAATCAAGCTTACGCCACCCTGTAAAGCTTACCTCGAGGAAAAAATGTGGATGGCTTTGTTCTGGTCGCGGCCATTACGCGGTTTTTGGAGTGCGCAGTTACGTGCAACATTGCGTCAACGTCTTGCGGATTATTTTCCCTACAGCTGGATCCTTGATCCGGCACCAGTACCTCATCATGCTGAACTACCCAGACTCGGCATCACTGACTGGCGGCAACTTGGCGAATTCTCACAGAAGGACAGGGCCCTTGTCCTGAAAATGAGTGGGTTTTCCGAGCAAGCATGGGGCAGCCGCAGTGTCCGTATTGGCGAGGATTTACCAGCAGACCAGTGGAAAGAAGCCGTCGACAGGGCTCTTAATGATTTTCCGGATCAGCCATGGGTTATGCAGGAGTTTAAACGGGCCAAAGTCTTTAATCACCCCTTTTGGGATGAATCCACAGGCAATATCTATGAGATGCCAGTCAGGGCCCTACTTAGGCCCTATTATTTTCTTTCCGGGGAAAATGCGGCGAAACCCGAAGCAAAACTCTCCGGTATTCTTGCCACTCTGGTCCCATCTGATAAGAAAATCATCCATGGCATGAGTGATGCCATCCTTGTGCCGTGCACACTCCAATCCGCCTAAATCGACAAATTGCCGCAACCGTCAACTTGACACCTGAAAGGCTCACCGGATGATTACCCACTGATTAATCCATGCGCATTCTTTCCGGCATTCAACCAAGCGGCCGCCTGCATGTCGGCAATTATTTCGGTATGATGGATCCTGCCATTCGTCTACAGGACGATGGTGAAGCGTTCTACTTCATAGCCGACTACCACTCACTCACCACTGTTCACTCCCCTCAAGAACTTCGAGAAAACGTACGTAATGTTGCCGTCGATTTTCTTGCTTGCGGGCTTGACCCTGCAAAAGCCACGTTTTTTCGCCAGTCTGATGTCCCGGAAGTTGCCGAGCTTTCATGGCTACTGAGCACTGTGACCCCGATGGGCCTGCTTGAAAGATGCCACTCATACAAGGACAAAACTGCTCGGGGCCATGAAGCCACACATGGCCTTTTCGCATACCCGGTGCTGATGGCTGCCGACATTCTCATCTACGACAGTCACATCGTCCCCGTCGGCGAAGACCAAAAACAGCATCTTGAGGTTACGCGAGACATTGCTCTGAAATTCAACAATCGCTTTGGGGATACCCTTGTTATCCCCAAGCCAAAGATACGCGAAGTAAACGCCAAAGTTCCAGGCTTGGATGGGCAAAAAATGAGCAAAAGCTACAATAACACTCTGGAAATTTTCGGCGACGAAAAGGCTACCCGGAAAAAGATTATGTCGATTATCACGGACTCAACGCCGGTCGAAGAGCCGAAGGATCCATCCGCCTCGATCATTGTGGATCTGTACCGGCTTGTTGCCTCAAAGGAGCAGGTAACAACGATGGAAAATGACTTTAAAAACGGCGGCGTCGGCTACGGGGACTTCAAAAAAAGGCTTTTTTCCGCCTATTGGGAATTTTTTATGCCTATGAGAGAACGTCGGGAGGAGCTACTTGCCGACCCCGAACATGTTGATGAGATATTGAAGCAAGGTGCTTTAAAGGCTAGAGAGACCGCCGCCAAGACAATGGAACGGGTCCGAAAAGCCTGTGGAATCCAATAAAAACTGATCCTGCCCTGATCTTGCCCTTGGCGGGATCAAAGAAAGCAGATAAAAGCTTCAAAACAGGGTTGCCTGACCGTAATTATCCCATTAGCATCCGCTTCCCTAGAAATTCTGCTGCAAGTAAATATGCAGCCGGTAACTCCATCCTGTAAAAAGGACATGTGTTGCCAGTAGGAATTAGAGAGGTAAAGAAAAAAATCCAAACTGGTATGTTTGAAGAAGAAGAAGAAGAAAACGAACACAAGCGTTATCGGGATGAACCCCTCCACACCGAGAAAATTTTCTCGGATAGGAAAACATTCTTTATAGACCTGAAGGCCAACAACAGGGGAAAATTCCTCAAGATAACCGAGGATGTGAGAGGCAGGCGCGACACGATCATGCTTCCCGCTGAAACCCTTGAGGAATTCATCGATGCCCTGCAAAATGTTGCTGACGTTCTAGGTAACGACGACTCAGACGATTAGCGGACATCTTGGTATCCGTTATCTTCAACTCCTAGGCAGTAATGTCTTCTGTCGGGCCACGGAAATGCGTGTTGCTCACAATCCTGACTTTACGATAATCACGGAAACTGCCGATTATATCGTTGTTGATAAACCGGCCCCATTGCTGATTCATCCAAGTGTGCCCGGCAATCCGCCGACTCTCCTTGACGGTCTGCAGGCATTGCTGGCCTATGAACTAGCCAACGGAGCCACACTCTCAATTATTAACCGGCTAGATCGTGAGACCAGTGGCGTTGTCATTGTTGCCAAGAACAGGGAAACGGCACGCAAGCTCAGTCTGGCCATGCAGGAACGCAGGGTGCAAAAAGAATATGTTGCTATTGTACATGGCACCCCGAAAAACGACCGTTTCACTATCTCCGACCCGATCCTCCGGGCAGGGCAAGTAGAGGAGTCCGCTATTTGGGTTAAGCAAATCCCTCATCCCGCAGGTGCCCCCTGCTACACCGAGTTTGAAACCCTTAAAGAACAAGGAGACCTCACCCTTCTTCGGGTTTTACCAAAAACCGGGCGGATGCATCAGATCCGCGTACATGCAAAACAGGCAGGGTTGCCAATAGTCGGCGATAAGATCTACGGGCCAGACGAAAACTGTTATCTGGATTTCATTGAAAATGGCTGGACGGACAAACTCAAGGACACGCTCTTGATGCCCAGGCAGGCTCTACACTGCCAAAGTATGTCCATCCCGGAATTTGGTGAATGGCAATCGGAGCTGCCGGTAGAATTTGAGCATCTCTTGACCAGTCATTGCCCTACCTCTAAGGTGCCCGCCGCTACTAACGAATCATGAATATCCACGAATATCAAGCCAAGGAACTTTTTGCTAAATACGGTGTGCCGACACCGGCCGGCAAAGTAGCAGAAAGCGCTAAAGAAGCACAGGCCATAGCCTCAGAAATCGGCGGGCAGGTCGTCATTAAGGCACAAGTCCATGCCGGAGGCAGGGGCAAGGGCACTTTTAAGAACGGGTTTCAGGGAGGAGTCCACCTTTCATCCGAGCCCGATGAAATCGCATCTCTGGCCGAAAAAATGATTGGTCAGACGCTGGTCACGCACCAGACAGGGGAAGCCGGCAAATTAGTCAATAAGGTCATGGTGGCCCAAGCAGTCGATATTGAGAAAGAATACTATTTGGCCATCCTTATGGATCGTGAAGGTCAATGCCCTATGATTGTCGCTTCTGAGGAAGGTGGGGTAAATATCGAGGAGGTGGCCGAGACAAACCCGGAAAAAATCCTTAGGATACCCGTTGACCCACTCGCAGGGCTGCAGGAAAACCAAACAGTTGAGATTGCTGCCGGACTTGGGTTTCAGGGCGAAATGGTCAGCCAGTTCTCAGGCCTTCTGGGTGCCCTCTATGACCTCTTCCTGTCCTGTGACTGTTCCATGGTTGAAATCAATCCGCTGGTCACAACTCCTGATGGGCAATTACTAGCCCTCGACGCAAAATTTGGATTTGATGACAATGCCCTTTACCGTCAGCAGGAAATTTCGGCAATGCGAGATACTTCCGAAGAAGACCCGCGAGAAGTAGCCGCCTCTGAATATGATCTCAACTACATTGGCCTGGATGGCAACATCGCCTGTCTGGTCAATGGAGCCGGACTTGCAATGGCCACCATGGACATTATTAAATACTACGGTGGAGAACCAGCCAATTTTCTGGATGTAGGGGGTGGAGCCACGGAGGAACAAGTAAGCAATGCCTTCAAGATCATCTTGGCAGATGGCAATGTGAAAGGCATCCTGGTCAATATTTTTGGAGGCATCATGGACTGTGATGTCATTGCTCAGGGAATCGTTGCCGCCTGCAGGCAAGTCGACCTTAGAATTCCCCTCATTGTTCGCCTTGAAGGCAACAACGTTGAGGCCGGCAAAGCAACCCTCTCCCGGTCAGGCGTAAACCTGATCGCAGCCGATGACCTTGCGGATGCCGCACAGAAAGCAGTGGCAGCAATCGCCGCATGATTTTTGCGCCAAATTCTAATCCTTAAAAATACATTTATCGATGTCCATACTCGTCCAGCCAGATACAAAAATTCTCATTCAGGGTATTACCGGCAGCTTTGGCTGCCAGCATGCAAACCTCAGCATTGAATACGGGACACAGGTCGTAGCCGGTGTCACGCCAGGCAAGGGTGGTCAGGTATTCGCAGAGACCGTCCCGGTTTTTAATACCGTTAAAGAAGCCGTTACGGAAACGGGGGCAACGGTCTCGGCCGTTTTTGTCCCGCCACCATTTGCAGCTGATGCCATACTCGAAGCGGTGGATGCAGGAATGGAGCTTGTCGTTGCCATTACCGAGGGCATCCCTGTCATGGACATGATGCGCGTTGCGGCAAAAATGAAAGGCTCCAACACTCGACTGATCGGCCCCAACTGTCCGGGCATTGTAACGCCCGGTGAAGGACCGCAGTCCAGCGGCGGCTGCCGGATCGGCATCGCGCCCGGTTACATCCACAAAAAAGGCTCAGTGGGTGTTGTGTCGCGATCCGGAACCCTTACCTATGAGGCAGTATGGCAAACAACCCAGCTCGGACTTGGTCAAAGTACATGCATTGGTATTGGTGGAGATCCCATCAACGGAACCAGTCATCTTGATATTCTTAAACTCTTTAACGAAGACCCCGAAACGGAATCCATTATCATGATTGGAGAAATAGGCGGAGATGCTGAAGAACAGGCTGCCGCATGGGCCAAGGAACACTGCAACAAGCCCATTGCCGCTTTCATTGCCGGTGCCACCGCCCCACCAGGACGCCGCATGGGACATGCAGGCGCTATCATTTCTGGAGGCAAAGGGACAGCTGAAGCAAAAAAAGAAGCTCTGCTAGATGCAGGTATCGCTGTTGCTCAAACTCCATCGGAAATGGGCTCAACTCTGGCCAAAATCCTTTGAAGGTGAGCAAAGGAAAAGCCGCCTGCCCCACCCTGATCCGCTGTTGAAACCGGCTTACCTGCTCCCCTAATTGGTAGCAATTATGGTCTACTAATGTCCCAATACCCATATCCAAAGTAAAAAGACAAAAGGACTTTGCCAAGTGTCATACCTTCCGCTAAGATTCTCGCCCCCACCCCCGCACCGAGACAGTGGAAGCCACTGGCTAATCAATCCGTTAATTGAAAGAACACATGGCATTAGCAGCAAAAGGACTTGAAGGTATTATCGCCAACGAATCAAAACTCAGTAACGTCGTAGGATCTGAAGGAAACCTCTCATACCTTGGTTACACGATTGACGAACTGGTCGAAGCGACCACTTTTGAAGAAGTCGTGCATTTGCTGCACAGGGGTAAACTACCTAATAGCTCCGAACTCGAGGGTCTTATAGAATCCCTGCGCAGTCACCGTAACCTCCCGGAGGGAATCATCAATTTCCTGAAATCCGCTCCGAAGGATGCCGGACCAATGGATGTAGTCCGCACTGGAATATCAATGCTTGGACTTTATGACAATGAGGGCAAACATCAGGATCGCTCACTCAATGAAGATCGGGCGCTGGCTATTATTGCAAAAATCCCTCTCATTGTCGCAGGCTATCACCGTGCCAGGCAAGGCCTTGATATCATTGATCCCCACCCCGATCTTAATGAAGCTGCCCACTTCCTTTATCTTATCAATGGAGAGGAACCATCAGCTGATGCAGCAAAGACACTCGATGTTGCCTATATCTTGCATGCCGACCACGGCATGAATGCATCCACCTTCAGTTCCCGAGTCACCATCGCAACACTCAGTGATATTTATTCAGCAACAACGTCAGCCATAGGCACACTGAAGGGACCGCTACACGGTGGAGCCAATGAAGGTGTCATTCACATGCTGGAGGAAATCGGCTCAGAGGATGCCGTGGATGCTTATGTAGAGGGTAAACTTGAACGTAAGGAAAAAATCATGGGAATCGGGCACCGTGTTTACAAAGTTCTCGACCCACGTGCTCCACACCTGCGCAAAATGGCAGTTAAGCTTACGGAAGAGCTGGGGGATCCAAAGTGGATCAACATGTCAGAGCGCATTGCTGAAATCATGAAGGAGCGCAAGGGACTTAATGCCAACGTCGACTTTTACTCGGCGACGGTCTATTACAGCCTTGGTATCCCCACGGATCTTTTCACACCGATCTTTGCTATCAGTCGTGCAGCGGGATGGACCGCGCAGATTTTGGAGCAACTTGACGATAACCGCCTCTACCGACCTCTAACTGATTACACAGGTCCCGACACCCAGCCCGCGATCAAGCCGATCCACGAGCGTGATTAATTCATTTTATCCCGCTGGCATCTAACAAAAAAGTGGGCGACCTTGTGAAGCTGGCTCTGCGCGAAGCCATGGCACCCAATGGATAAAGAGGAAAAAGTCACTGAGTTTATTGATAAAATTCGCGCGCGCGTTGGAACGGTCGTTGTTGGTCAGGATCAGGTTGTAGAAAGGCTACTCATTGCACTTTTCACCAGTGGCCACATCCTTTTGCAGGGAATGCCCGGCTTGGCGAAAACACTGCTGGTCAATGCCCTAGGCAAGGCGATACACCTCGATTTCTCGCGTGTCCAGTTCACAGTGGACCTCCTACCTGCAGACATCCTAGGCTCCGAAATACTCGACCAGTCTTCCGCGACATTCACAACCCGCAAAGGACCTGTCTTTACCAACCTCTTACTTGCCGACGAGATTAACCGGGCTGCACCGAAAGTTCAGGGTGCACTCCTTGAAGCGATGCAGGAACGTAAAGTCACACTTGGCGACGAGACCTATCGCCTTCCCGTACCATTCCTTGTCATTGCTACCCAGAACCCGATTGAGCAGAGTGGTACGTTTGAACTCCCCGAGGCACAGCTTGACCGTTTTATGCTGTGTCATCGGCTAGATTACCCGGACGTTCAAGAAGAAGAGGAGATCCTTAAGCGTAACCTTGGGCTTGGCATCCAGAAAGAGGGGCAAGGAGCGGTTGCCAACACCGAATTTGATATTGTTTCTGACGAACCTGTGGGCGGGCCAGAAGATTTGACTAACGCCATTGATCACACGCACCGTGTGCATGTCAGCGAGGTTTTTATTAAGCACGTTGTGGAACTGGTCGGTCGCACTCGCACACACCCAAGCATTGAGCTTGGTGGTAGCCCGAGAGCAGGAATAGCTCTGATCAAAGGTGCTAGAGCAAGGGCAATGATTCATGGACGTAATTATGCAGTCCCTGATGACCTCTTTGCGCTTGCAGAGGATGTCCTGTTACACCGGATCCGCCTGAACTATGAAGCTCTTGCCGACGGGCTAACCGCTGCCAACATCCTGAATGAAATCATTAGGGAAATGGGTTAGTCATAGTGCAAATTGGCATCACCAACCACTCCATTTCTTATGCAGCAACATTGCCTTGAGGCTTGTGACCGGCTCGACTCGCGACAATTTTTAATTGCGGTTAAGAAACTGGCCAATGATATCGGCTACGGTAGCGACAGCTCACCTTTCCTTGGATCCGGTATTGAATACGTGCAATCGCGTCGCTACGAAATTGGTGATCCTATCAAGTCTATCGACTGGCGTGTCACGGCTCGAACGGGGCAATTTCACGTTAAGGAATACGAAAGCCCAAAGCGCATGCCGGTATATCTGCTGATTGACACTTCAGCATCCATGACCATCACTTCAGGTCAACTCAGCAAATATGCCCAAGCGCTGCAAATTGCCGGTGGCATTGCCTTTGCAGCACTTGAACGCATCAGCCCAGTCGGTGTGGTTGGGGTCGGTGAACGAGACCTTTTCATCAAACCCAGTCTCTCAAAAGACCGTATCCTGCAATGGTTGCATCGGTTGCGTTACTACCGAATGAACGAAAAGACACGCCTCGGCGACAAGCTCAACAAACTCCTTCCCAGCCTTTCCAGTCGCGCATTGATTATCACAATCTCCGACCTCCATGACTCCGAGGCCATACCAGTACTGAAACTGGCAGCCCAAAAGCATGACTGTACCGCATTGCAGCTAGTTGATCCCGCCGAAAAAACATTGGCAGGGGCAGGGTTTGTGCGCATACGCGAAGCGGAAACTGGAGTCAGCTCAATCGTCAGGAATACTCCTGCCATAAGGGATCAGACAGCTCTTGTGGAACAACTAATCACTGCGAGCATTGATCATCTTTGCCTGTCGACCAATGAGAATATCGTTCACAAACTGCGCAACTTCTTCAAGTCACGCTCACTTCTAGGCCGTAATTCACGTTAAGATGAAACGCCTCCTGATCTTTTCCATGATCGCCTTGGCATCTGTAAGTCAGGGAAATCCTAGTGGTGACTTCCAGCCGAGGAAAAGCCCGATTGGAGTCTATAGAGATATTCAGGACCTTATTCTTCCCGGCACCGAGCTTGAACCAAAACCGCTCCACCAGAACACTGAGATTATATTGCGGATTACCGCAATCAGGGCGCATGGCGACTCCTTCAGGTATGACCTAAGCTACTGCGGCTTACAAAAAGGAGAATTTGATCTATCCGATTACCTACAGCGCAAGGACGGGTCATCAACTCAGGATTTAGCCAATCTACCAGTAGAATTTGAAAGTGTCCTAGAGGCAGATCGCCTGCAACCCAACATGCCTGATGCTGGGAAACTACCTAGCATTGGCGGTTACAAGAACATACTGATTACTGCCGGCATTATCTGGGCTATTTGCCCGCTCATTCTTTTACTGGTCAAAAGAAGGAAAAACAAAGAATCCAATTCATTAGTGAGCAATCCCGAAAACATGGCCGACCGATTGCACCCTCTGATCGAGGCTGCCCGCGATGGCAAACTTAGTATAGCGGAACAAGCCGAACTTGAGCGATCCCTTATTGGTTTTTGGCGGGAGCGTCTACAATTGCAATCCAAAACACCTCTTTCGGCACTTGCAGAAATCCGACAGCATGAAGAAGCGAGTCAGTTATTTGAGCAACTGGAAAGCTGGCTGCATAAACCAAACCCGCAATCACCGGTCAATCTGAAAACTCTCCTCGAACCATACCGTAACGTAACGAAAACAAACCAAGAAGAACATTGATCAACAGCTATGTTCGCCTATCCCCTTTTGCTCATCTTGCTTGTTGCTCCTGTCGGGCTGTTCATCTGGATATTGCAAGGTAAAGGTGCCGGAGGACAGGTCACCATCCCAATGGATGGCGGCAGTTATCCCCGCCGGAAAATCCGCTCTGCGCTTCTTATTTTCACCTCCTCCCTGCCATCATTGTTATTAGCCTTTGCTATCCTGCTACTGGCAGGTCCTCAGCAACTGTCCGAACCAAAAACCAAGAAAAAGCTAACCAATATTCAGTTTGCCCTCGATGTTTCTGGCAGCATGACTGCCGCCTTCGGCGATGGTAACAGATATGATGCGGCCATGTCCGCCATCAATGATTTTATCAACTACCGCGAGGGTGATGCTTTCGGCCTTACCGTCTTTGGCGACCATTTTCTGCACTGGATCCGACTTACATCGGACCCGTCAGCTTTTGGCTACGCCACTGCGTTTCTCGGTCCCAGACGACTGCCAGTATGGTTTCGGGGAGGCACCAAGATCGGTATGGCCCTTGAAGAATGCCTCAAGTTACTTATTGAGCGGGAAAAAGGAGACCGTCTTATCATCTTGGTGTCGGACGGCTACAGCGCTGACCTAAGTGGAGGTCGTGATGCCGAGCTAGCCTCCAAGCTTGCTGCCAACGAGATCACTGTCTTTGCTATCCATGTGGCTCCGGGTGCTCCGCCTCCACAATTGTTGACCATATCAGGCCGCACGGGAGGAGAAGTATTTGCTGCAGGAGATCCCGAGGCGCTGGCAACAATCTTCAAACGTATTGATGGCATGAAAAAAACCGGCGTCGAAAAAATTGCTGCTGAATCTATGGATAACTTCAAACCCTATGCGATTGCAGGAACCGCCACTCTCGGACTGTTTTTGCTTAGCCTTACAGGCTTACGCTATACGCCATGGTAAATCTTCCGGAAATCGTTGCCATTGCCGTGCTTATTTCTTCACTGGGCACTGAATGGCTTCATGCCAGAAGGACAGAGAGGATTGCACACCTTATTTTTGGGCCTTCCGGCAAACCTGCTTTATGGGCGCGATACGCGCCAATCTTCAGGTGCATTGCACTCACTGCAGCCTCATGGGGACTTCTTACCCTGATGAATATCACCCCTAAAGTCTACAAGGCAAAGACCATCCAATAAACTGACATGCAGCACATTGTAATCGTGCTTGATGTGTCCCCCAGCATGAAACTGGAGGACGCAGGTAAAAGTGGTTCAATTTCCCGGCGAAAGCAGGCCTTTAACCTGATGGAATCCTTCTTTAAGCGTGTCCCAATGGACCAAATGCGTCTTTCCTTGATTGCTGTTTACAATGGGGCAAAACCCGTTGTAGTCGATACCCGCGATGCGGATGTAGTTCGCAACTTTCTTGACGGAGTTGATATGTACACCGCGTTTGAATCTGGCAAAACACACCTTTTTGAAGGCCTCGAACTCGCAGCCGAACTGTCAAGAAACTGGCGAAGGGAAAGTACGACCATTATCCTTCTCTCAGATGGGGACACCGTTCCGGCCCAAGGGATGCCACCGATGCCAAAATCGGTAAAAAACACTCTTGTGGTTGGCATTGGTAATCCGGTAACCGGGAGATTTCTTGATGGTAAAAACTCTAAGCAGGACAGTTCTACGCTACGCCAAATCGCACTGCGCCTAGGTGGGCAATATCACAATGGCAATGAAAAAAATATTCCCGGTGAAACAATCAATAATCTTACGGCAGTCGAAAATGAAAGCCCCTTTAAAAGGCTGGGAAAGCGTGAATATGCTTTAGCAACACTTACTATATCAGCCATCATTCTTGCCATGTTGCCCGTGCTACTAGTACGGTTTGGCACTCGCTGGAAACCGGGTGTTTCAAGAGAAAGGTAACCGCGCATCATGAGCTTGTTTCAATTCCCGGCTCACCGGCCATGGACTACAATTAGCTTCATCACCGTGATCAGTGCTATCGCGGCACTGGGCACCACCCGTGACCGTGCAGAAAGAGTTAGTGGCAGCACAGCTTCTCGACCGGGGCATGAATTCAGCAATTATATCAACAAGAATTTTGGCTCTGATGGATCTAACGTTTTACTCCTTGTAGACTGCCCCGGGGGCGGCGACCTCTTCAGCCCGGCGGCTAGTATTGCATTTAAAGACCTGCTTCAACGGGTGCAGGCCCTCCCAGAAGTAACTGGAATGCCTGGATCCGGGTTGCTGCTATCAATGTTCCCCGATGCAGACGCAACCTCAGCAGAGCACGAGGCCTGCCGCAATCGGGCCTTAAAAAACCCAGTAATTGCCGGCAATTTGCTAGCAACGAATGCACAGACAGCACTGGTGCCACTGAGTATCCGCCCGGGCGATCGACAAGCCATGGAGAAAACTGTTTCTCTAATAGAACAAGCAGCGGGTGTTAATATTTCCGCAGAAGAAACCAGTCCTCTTCTTATACGCTCGAGATTGATCGGACTCTTGCCCATAGATATTGCAAGGCGTGAGGCAATGAAGGTTGAGCAAAGACGCTTCCAGATCATTGGTTATAGCCTTGCGGCCATCCTTGCGTTGCTTTTTTTCCGCGGACTGATAACCACCTTCGTGGTAACCGCACCTCCCTCGATTGGCCTTCTCTGGACGCTCGGATTTCTGGGATATTCCGGCGAACAGCTTAACAGCCTATCGATGGTAGTAATGCCGATGATTCTTGCAATGATTGGTTTTACCAATGCTTCGCACATTGTTTTACAGCTTCAGAGAGAACGTAAAAGCGGACTGGAACCCCGTGCAGCAACGGCAGCCGCAGTGAAAAAACTGGGAGTTCCCTGCATGCTCTCAGCATTCACAACAACCGCAGGATTTGCCTCGCTAATGATTGCTGAGTCAAAGATGATTAGTGACTTCGGACGCGATTGCGCAATCGGAACACTACTTACCTTTGTGGCAGTCATGACATTTCTTCCCCTCATGACAAGGCATGCGGTAACTGAACATCTGGAGACTTTTATTACCGGCAAACTCAGGCGATTGCTGCCTTCAGAAAACGAAACTGCACGGCCTAGGCTGGGCCATAAAACGCTTGTGAACTTCTTTCAGGGTTTTATTGACCTGATTATTGCCCGAGCACCGGTCGTGGTTACGGCAGCAACACTCATGACCATCACCTTCGGATGGTTAACTTCCACACTAAAACCCGACATTTTTCTCCGCAACCAATTGCCCGATAACAGTGCCACTTCAAAAGCCTTGGCTGATGCAGACGCAGAGATGGGAGGCATTCAGGTAGTAAAGATAGCAATGCAGTGGAAAAATGACGGCAAAGAAAAATTGCAGGTCATGGCCGCAATAGAAAAACTCGTCGAGGAAGTGCGCGAAGAATCCCGGTCACTCAACTCCGGCGAACCTCTCCTGAGTAAACCCCTGTCGATTCGCACTATGCTCTCCGTCCTGCCCAATATGCGAAATGATCCGCTAGTGGACAGCCAATCAACTGGAACCAACACGGCAGAATTTACCAAAGCCATGAACGCGTTCTATCGATCCGACCTCAAGAGCGCCGTAATCTCCGTCCGTGTGCAGGATCTCGGGGTGGCAAAGTATGTGCCTGTATATGACCTCCTGCAGAGCAGGCTAGAAACACTCAATGAAAAATACCCTGACTATGTGCTCGGCCTTGCTGGTGGAGCGGTCAGCCAAGGAAGATACCTGCACCGGATGGTAAACGATCTAGCTCGTAGCCTTGGTGTTGCGGTTGTCATTATTCTTCTTATGATCACTCTCGCCTACCGCTCATTGCGTATCGGAATGATAGCAATGTTGCCAAACCTTTTTCCACTGCTTGCATGTGCGGCTGGACTTGCGCTCTTCAATATACCCCTGTCTCTAGAGATTGTATGCGCATTCACCATCTGTGTTGGTATAGCCGCCGATGATTCCATCCATTACCTCAGCCGTTACATTACAGAACGCTCAAACGGACTGAAAATTGATGAGGCTCTGAGCTGCAGCTTCATGCGCGTCGGTCAGGTGCTTGCTATCACTACAACGGTCATGCTCTGCGGGTTGGGGAGTATCCTGTTTAGCTCACTGCCAATGTATCGTTCATTTACAGCTGTTGCCTGCACCACACTGGCTGCAGCTCTGGTGGCTGACCTGATCATCCTACCCGCACTGATTAAAATTTTCGGAACCAGCAGAAGGAAATTATCTTGAACCTCGTTGCTTAGAACCTAGCGTTAGGTCAGCTACTTATGTCTAAACCTTTCATTCTTTTTTGGCTACTTGTTCCGCTTGCCGCCGCCGCCTATCACTATGGGCCGGGGCAGGACAGAATCCTTGCCGACGAAGCTGCCGGACATATCGCAACGGCAAAGGCCCACCTCGACGCCGAACAGTTTGCGCAAGCTGTGACTGCCTTCGACCAGGCAATCAGTAAATTGCCGGACGACCAAAAAAAGGCAATTCCAAGACTTCGGCTTGAGAAGGCAAAGGCGCAGATGCAAAGTTCCGGATTGCCGCAAGCCCATAAGGGCCTTGTTTCGCTACTGGATGATCTGGGAAAAGATCCCTCTGCTTCCCCTGCCCTTCTGGCCGAAACAAAATCAACCCTAGCCAATGCACAGTATTACATGACTTGGCTGCTTCGTCTGGAAGGCCATGCAAAAGAAATTTGGGAACCCGTTATCGAATCCTCAAGGCAAAATTACCTGGCTGCGGCAGAATTTGCACTGCAGGCGGGTACGAAACCTACTGAAATCAAGGCAAGAGAAAACCTTGAAGCAGCAATAAAGCTGGCACGGATTGATCTCGCCGAATTGCAGGGCCTACCCCTGCCCAACCAATGACAAGGATGCGGTAGCGGCATCAAACCCGGTCGGGTCGGCAAAGCAAAAAAAACTGGCAAGCAAGCCAAAGACTCCAGAGGGGCAGGCGAAGCCCCTCCACCAGATGGTATCGGGTCATAAAGATCAGACAGCTGGAAAAACCGGCTAAACCATTACCTTTTTGCCAACATGAAAAATCCTCTCTTCCTCATTGGCTTAACCCTGGTCTTCTCGACAACAGGACTAAAAGCGCAAAAGACCCTCCGCGCCCCTAAGAAGCTTCCCGCTACACCACCGGTCACTGGTGGGCAGGTAGATAATCCGGCATCCAAAGAAGGACAATCGGAGGTCTTCCAGCAGAAAAAAGAGACAAAAGTAGTGAGCGCCGCGGCGAAGGCATTGGACAAGGATGCACTGCTTTTGGCCAAACTTGCAAAGGTAACCTTTGACCGCCGCCCATCCACCATGCTGAAAAAATGGGCTTATCCGGGCCCAGGAGCCAAGACCCAGAACACTGATCTCGATAAAGGTAAGCCGCAGGTGGAAAAAAGCCCCGCCGATGCCGCACTGGAACAGCTCACCATTGATGTTGCCCGCGGTCACTGGCAAGGTGTCGAATCTTTTTTCCATGCGCAGTTCCAAAAGGCCGATAATGCACAAAAGGCTTTCGGGTTAATGCTCGATGCGCTCATTCGGCCACCCAGAGTCAGAATACAGCCCGGCACTCCCCAAATAACAACTAACCAGAAGTTTGCCGAGAAGCATTACCTTTCACCTGGTGACGTTGTATCTCTCGCTGATGCCTGCCCGGGAGGGCTCGATTCAAAGGTCATTTTGCCAAAACTCGGAAATTTGCTGAAAGCATCCATCACGGCCGGACACTTCCCAAATGTCATTGTCGAAATCCTCAACTCAGGAAGCGCCAAACTTGGAGGTGAAACCGACATTGATAAGCGCCTCAATGCCGCAAGACTGCTTATGGCAGCCGGATTACCGGACGAGGCCGGTCTCTTTCTTCCCGAAACTGATCAATCAAGCTCAACGCAGACACTTGCCTTATCTGCCGACTACCATCTGGCCATGCATGCCAAAACAATGGAAAAAAAGCATCTCTCTGCAGCCTGGCAGGCAACGCAATCAGCCCTAATGCACCCTGAAAGTAATGAAGAAGAAAAGGAATCTGCCCTTACCCGAGCTGTCGATCTTGTGCCGAAGATTGAGGAAAATCTCGGTAAAGAATGGCTCGGAAAGAGTTTCACTGGAGATGCTATTCGCGGCAGGGAAATCTTGGCCACTATCGGTTCTATAACTTCACGTGGCCTTGCCGAGAGGGGCTCCTCGGAAAGGCTGCGAAGGTTAACGCTCCAAAAAACCGCAGTGCTATCGCTCCTTCAAACCGGGGAGCTTGATTTAGATCCCTGGTCAAAAGTACTGACACTTCTCGCGATGAACTGGCTGAGCGAAGCAACATTAAGTTATCGATATGATACCAGTAAAACACTTGGCCCCAAGATGCGCTGGGATCGCTTTGGTAACATGTATTACGAAAATCCAACTGTTTCCAAGACCAGCAGCAGCAGCATGCCCGCTCCAATTTCTTCCGGTGAATTACTGAAGGTGAGCCCAAGCGAAGAATGGCTCACTCTGCTCAAATCTGATCTCCGCCCAAGATTCCACTTCCTTTATGCTCAACTTTACCTCAAGGTCAATGAGCCGGAAAAGGCATTCCCATACATCGAAAAAATATCCTCCAGTCACCCTGATGCAGGCAAAACACTTGCCGAGGAATTTCTCAGAATATGGGCGGAAAATCGTGACCCGAATTCAGGGCGCAACCGCAGCTACAAATACGGCTACATGTATGGATATAACCAACGGGCAAACTCTATACCACTGACGCGTTCAAAGCAGGAGCGCAACCTAACAGAGCTCGCCAAATGGACAAAAAAACTGCAAGCCCTGCCGACGGAAAAACTGGACCAATCAAAGCTTACAGAAGCTTTCACCAAAATTCACAGCCGAGCCGAGGTTTATAAGCCGGAAGCCATTAATAAAATATTCGGTAACTTCAAGGACATGGACGCAAAAACTGTTGCCGCGATTGCGGCCACAATGCGAACCAATCTGGCAACCGTATGGCGTAATCCCAAGACCCAACAGGACCTGAAGACCAAACGCAAGGATGCCGAGATATTGGCCGAGATTAGACGCGGTTATGCAAGCGCAATGAGCATTCTGCTCGAATCACTGCAAAGCCACCCAAACAACTGGCGAATTTGGACGGTTCGGGCCTGCCTTGCTTTTGACCAGAACAATTTCGCGCAGGAAAATGGGAACAACAGTGAGTTCATCAACAAGCGCAAGGAAGCCTTCAATATGTTTGCCCGCGCAGCCGAACTATATAGTGAAAATCTTCCAGAAAGTGAAGCCGATGAATCCACCCAGGTTTATGAGCACTGGATGTATGCAGCACTTGGTGCCAGTGACCTTGGAGCACTAAACGAAAAACAACAACCATCACCCGCACAGATTTCCTTGGTTAAAAAAGCCTTGGAAAAACTTCCTGATGGCGCCGCAGCACGACACATGGCGCGATTTGCAAATGCCCTTGCGGCACGCATCAGTGCAGTTAAGCCCGAATTAAAACAGCGATACCTCAAACACGGTCTGACGATTGTAGGCGAACATGAAAAAGCGGCGGAGGCTCACAAGATCTTTGACTATTACAACGACCTGATCACAGAAATCCAACTTGTGGCAACACTTGATGGATCCCCCATAGTTGGTCATACCGAACCTTTTGGTGTGTTTGTTGATATCCGTCATACCATCGAAATAGAGCGCGAATCGGGTGGCTTCTCCAAGTATCTCACCAACCAGAACAATGCCAGCTTTGCCTTCAACTACGGCAGACCAACGCAAAACTACCGGGATAAGTTTGAAGAAACCGCCCGTTCAGCGCTAGCGGACCACTTTGAAGTCATATCGGTGAGCTTCCATGACAATAAGATCACGTCTCGAGGAACCGGCCGCCAGGGCTGGAGAAATACGCCTTACGCTTACCTGCTTCTCAAGGCACGCTCCCCTGAAGTCGACAAGATCCCACCCGTGCAAATCGATCTGGATTTTCTTGATACCAGCGGTTTTGTAATCCTGCCTATTGCCACTTCGCCGATACCCATTGACGCAAAACCTGAACTGAATAACACCCATGGAGCAAGTAAGCTGGAAATCATCCAGATACTCGATGACCGTAAGGTTCAGGAAGGAAAAATTGAGGTCGAAATCAAGGCAACGGCGCACGGCCTTGTCCCTGGCCTGAAGCATCTGCTGAATTTTCCCTCGCAAGGGTTTGAGTTAACGGAAACTTCCGGGGGAGAGCTTTCTATCGGCCGGCTCGATGCACAAGGAGAAAAAGTGGCGGCTATCAGTGAAAGAAACTGGATGCTCACATTCACATTTGCCGATTCCTCTCTCAACCCCGAACAATTCACATTTGCCAACCCTCTGATTGAGGAGAGCAATGTCACCTACCAGCGCTATGAGGACGCGGACTTGATTGTCGCTCAAAAAACCACACCGATCCAATCCGGCATTGCCAAGCAAAAAAGCGGTTACACTTGGGCACTTCTGGCTGCCATCCTGGTCTTGGGAATCATGGTTGTTGTTCGATTGTTAAAAAGAAAAAAGCCAAGCCTTGCTGACTCCGGACAAACAGACAGTTACGCAATACCAAGGGAACTTACACCGTTTACGGTGATTGGGCTGCTACGCAAAATTCGGGATGAAGATGATCTTGGTTCTGATCTTCATTCACAACTCAGGCTGACCATTGAAAAACTCGAACGGTATTATTTTGATAACAGTGAAGGGGATCCGCCTGACCTGAAGGAACTTGCCGAAAAATGGGTGGCCTTGGCTGCCTGAACAGGCAGGAAGGGGCCTGATGCGGGAAAGAATTAAACGGCTACGCTCGCGGTAGCCATTGCAGCCATCCCTTCATCACGACCGACAAATCCCATTCCCTCATTGGTCGTAGCTTTAATGCCAACCTGATCGGCACGAACTCCAAGAGCAGAGGCGATGTTTGCCTTCATCTCTTGAACGTGGGGCAATATCTTCGGGGCTTCGGCAATTAAAGTCGCATCAAGATTAATAATCTCAGCCTGCTTTTCGGACACAATCCCGGCGACCTTCCTAAGAATTTCAATACTGCTTATCCCCTCTATTGAGGGGTCAGTAGGAGGAAAATAATAGCCTATATCCGGTTGCCCGAGTGCCCCAAGAACGGCATCCGCTATCGCGTGGCAGAGCACATCGGCATCCGAATGCCCATCAAGACCTTTCGCATGGGGAATATCGACGCCTCCCAGAATAAGCCTTCTGCCATCCACCAGTCGGTGCACATCATATCCAATGCCTGATCGTGTTACCATATTACTATTTCAAGCAAGTGTTCCCTGCAAAGGCAACTTGCCATTCCATGCACAAATTGAAAGTTTAGCAGGATCAATAGGACTTTCCACCAATTCAACCGATCCTCCTGCTGCCTCAACGAGCATCCTTCCGGCTGCAATATCCCAGAGACTAATGACCTCTTCTATATACGCATCCAGTCTCCCGCTGGCAATATATGCCATGGCCAATGCAGCACTTCCCATCATGCGTGACTTACGAACCTTTCCTACAATTTCCCGGTAACGATCAAACCCAGCTGCCATTGATTCCTTGGTCTTAGAAAATCCCACTGTGACCACAGCCTGCGCCATTTCGTCGCGCTGACTGACCTGAATGGGCACACCATTGAGGGTAGGTATACCCCCTGCCTCTACAGCCCACAATTCATTCATCATCGGGTCATAGATCATTCCCAGCATCCAGTCCTCTCCTGAACCACGCCGTAAGGCAATGGAGACACAAAAATGCGGGATCCCATAAAAATAATTCACGGTGCCGTCAATGGGATCGACTACCCATTGGAACTCACCGCTCTCACCCCCAGCGTTTCCCTCCTCTCCCACGATAGTATGGTCGGGAAAACTCTCCAATATAATATCGGCTATCAATTCCTGACATCGCACATCAAGGTGTAACTTGATATCATGGTCCTCAAAGGCATCAACCTGCTGGTCACCACCATAATGATCACGCAACAACTGACCTGCTGCCGTTGCCGCTTTCCTTGCAATATCTAAATAACCAGTCATCTACTTTGTCATTTTGATCCCAAATCATCCAAGGCATCAAGTATCGCACAGGCAACCACTTTCTTTAATTGCCTGCTGATAACTTCCTCATGCCCATCCGCCCTGAAGATAGTTACCTCATTGTAGTCACTATCAAATCCTATATCACGCCGGGACACGTCATTTGCGACCATTAAATCACACTCCTTCTGCTTGAGTTTCTTCAGTGCATTCAGGCGCAAGTTTTCGGTCTCAGCAGCAAATCCGACCAGTAGCCCCTGAAAATGAAATTTTTCCCGCACTGCAGCCAGAATATCGCGAGTTTTAGCCAGCTTGAGCATGAGTCCCTGATCATTTTTTTTGATTTTCTCCACCGCGACATGAACAGGAGCATAGTCAGAGACAGCCGCCGACATAATCGCCGCATCCACTTCATCAATATTTTCCGCTACCGCATCAAACATCTCATCAGCACTCTCGACCGAAATCTTTCGGCAACCTTCAGGAGTATTGATGGTAACCGGACCGCTGACGAGCAATACGTGATGGCCACGGGCTTGAGCCTCAGCAGCAAGCGCATAGCCCATTCTCCCGGAGGACCGATTGGAAATATATCGCACAGGGTCTATAGCCTCACGGGTAGGCCCTGCTGTAATCAGGATGCGCACTATCAAGTCCCGGCCAAAATTTCTCCGACCGCCTCCACGATACCGTCAACCGGCCACATGCGTCCAATGCCTTCATATCCACAGGCAAGCATGCCTTCCTCAGGCCCTATCAGCTTTGCCCCACGGTTCTGAATTTTTTCTACATTCTCACGTGTCGCGGGATGATCCCACATCTTGCCATTCATTGCGGGCGCAATGAGCACTGGTGCTCGAGTTGCCAGATAAATAGCACTGATCACATCATCAGCAATCCCGTTGGCAAATTTCGCGATGATATTTGCAGTTGCAGGTGCCACGAGAAACAAGTCCGCCTCATCGGCAAGCGCAATGTGGCCAGGTCGCCAGCTTTCCTTTTCATCATAGATCCCGGTAACAACCGGATTCTTTGACAATACCTGCAGGGTAAGCGGCGTGATAAACTCCCGAGCATCAGAAGTCATCGCAACAGTGACAGAGTTGCCGTTCTGAGTAAGTCTACTAGCTAGATCCGCGGCCTTAAAGGCAGCAATAGACCCACTAACACCTAGCAATATTCGCTTCATCAATCAATTTTGGGGAGAGTCGTCGGCAGTGAGGCGATTGTCAAAAAACCAAACACCGGTTTATTTAGACAAATTTCTCATGGTTTAATAGAAAAGAAAAGGCTCCACCGGGTGGAACTCGGCTCCTAAAGATTTCTCTCATCAAGGAAAGACTGGAGAATTTCCATGGCGGCTGCCTGATCAATCACCGCCCGGCTGTTTTTGACGCTGCGACCGGCATCATGCAGTTTTCCCTGAGCGGTGGTGGTAGTCAGGCGCTCATCATGGCTGGTAACGCGGATATCAGGCAATACCCTGGCGACCTTTGCCATGAACTTTTCAACCTTGACTGCCGCGCTGCCACGTGACCCGTCAAGCCGGTAGGGCATCCCGATAACAACAACTTCTACCCTACGCTCTGAAGCAATCTCGGCAATACGGAGCACCGGATCAATGTGGCGCACCTCGATCGTTTCAACCGGATGAGCCAACATTCCAAGGTCATCACTGCAAGCAACCCCTACACGGGCTTCCCCGTAATCAATCCCTAAAGCTTTCAAATTAATAACAAGGTGGGTGGAATAATGCCTCAATGCAATCTCGGCATGACAAATAATTCTTTATCGTTGGATTGAGGTCGCAGGAGAATCATCTACCACTACCCAGGTTATTTGATATTTTTTGAAAGAGTGACGGAACTTGTCCTGTATAGATAAGCCAAGCATTTCCGTCTTCTACCATGAGATCCTTTATCCTGACTCCTACTCTGGTTCTGTTATCTTTCATTCTCCTCTCTTCCGTTTCATCGGCAGGTGAAGATGCCTACAGTCGTCTGACAAAGGCTCAGGCAGCTGGTGATCAAGATGCTGTGCGGGAAATCTGCCTGCAAATGCTCAAGGTCAACCAGAAAGACACCAAGTTGTTGAGGATACTGGCAAAAATACAGCTGCAATCCGCTGAAGTGAAACCTTGCCATAAAACCCTAGAGCTTCTCGAGGCAGCTATTGATCACCCTGATGCGGAACTACTGGAAATGCAGGGTGACCTGGAGGGTTTAGAGGACAACCCGACAGCAAAAATGGAAGCCGTCCAATATTGGAAGAAGGCATTAAAGTTACAACCTGGGCGCATCAGCGCCATCGACAAGCTTGCCCACTACTATCAATTGCTGCCCGACCCGGCAGAAGAAGCCGTATACTTGGAACAACTTGTAACGCTCCGCGGTCATCCTGAAGAACTGCTGAGGTTGGCAAGGCATTCTGTCCGGTTGCGGGACTGGAATACGGTCATCTCCTGCACAGCCAGGATGCAGGAAAAATTTGCCAACCTGAAAAAGGTCAAGTCGTGGCAACCGGTATACGACCGGCTGATGCGTCACTCCCTTGCGCTAAATCGCATTGATAACCGTATCAAAACTGCGGGAAAATCCGCTGAACATCTCCTTCAGCGGGCGTGGCTCTTTGACAAAACAGGGCTGCATGACCTTGCCGTAAATGACGCCGAGCAGGCATATCGGCTTAACTCCTCATCCTTTGCCGTCAAATACCAATTGGCAGTCCTGCTGGCACATGCCGGCCTCGCAGCGGAAGCCTCACAACGACTTGCTATTGAGGTTTCTGCATATGCAAGGAGGCATCTTCATCCGCCAGCTGATTTCTTTGCCAAGCTAATGGAAATCGAGAGCCACCTGCAAGGTAAAGCGAATGCCGTAGCACATGCAAAGAGGGCTCAATTACTGCTCGCAGTCCAGCAGACAGAACTCGCACTAGACGATGCCGCCGCAGCGGTCGCCATTGACCCGGAGTTGGTTCAGGCCCACCTGATCCTGGCCCGTGTCTTTGCAT
>MDTA01112389.1_pt1 | contig 28805 bp, 21 predicted proteins | sample 811151 | NCBI WGS metagenome assembly MDTA01 (sample SAMN05326648, study PRJNA326480) | marine metagenome | isolation source: seawater | place: Indian Ocean: South | collected 2010 | reverse complement strand
CTGGAATTATTAGATTATTAAATTATTGGTTAAATGCAAGATTATCAGCATTAATTACATGTGATTTTAGTGTCAGGGGTTTTAGTAATACATTAAATCAACCTTATGAAACTTTTTTAAATAAAAATAGTAGTGCACTAATAATAGCTGCAGCAAAACAATATGAAGTTTTTGGAGAAGTTGTCCGCTCAATACTGCAATTCTTGACTGGTTTTTTTATATCAACATTTTTGATTTTTGGGATTTTAATAACTAATTGGAAAATAACTGTTTACTTTGTTGTTATTTTTTCATTTTTCTATTTTCTTATTGTAAATTTTGTTAGTAAAAAGCTTTTTAGAAATAGTAGGGTAATTGCTAAAAGTTCATTTGATTCAGTAAAAATTGTTCAAGAATCTATCGGTTCTATAAGAGATATAATTCTCGATAAATCTCAGAAGAATTTCCTTAATGAATATAAATCAATTGATTATCTTAATAGGATTAATACTGCTGATAATTATTTTTTTAGAGTTTTCCCTAGGTATGCATTAGAAACATTAGGGCTTATTATAATTGCAATTACTGCTGGTATATTAATAACTTTTTCTGTAGGAACAAACTTACTACCTACTTTGGGATTTGTTGCACTTGCGGCACAAAAATTATTACCTACTTTTCAAGCCATGTATAGTTCTTGGGCTTTTATCAAGGGTACAGAATCAGAACAAGCAGCCATTCTTAATATCTTAAATCTTAAGACTTCTAAGATAATAACTTCTAAAGATAAATTATTCTTTAATAGAGAAATTAAGTTGCAATCTGTAAATTTCAAGTATGAAAAATCAAAACAACTTATTATAAAGTCTTTAAATTTAAATATAAAAAAAGGAGAAAGGATTGGATTAGTGGGGAAAACAGGGAGTGGTAAAAGTACTTTGATTGATATTATAATGGGACTTCTTGAACCTAACTCAGGAAAATTATTAATAGATAATATTGACCTTCATAAAACTCCAAATTCAGAAAACTTATATAGATGGAGAGACTTAATCGCCCATGTCCCTCAAAATATTTTTTTAAAAGATGCTACAATTGCAGAAAATATTGCTCTTGGCTATAAGTATGAAGAAATAGATTTTAAAAAGCTTTCTTATGTATGTAATCAAGCTCAATTAAATCACTATATTGATAGCTGCCCTATAGGATATAAGGAAATTGTTGGAGAAAGAGGAATTAGATTAAGTGGAGGCCAACGTCAAAGGATTGCTATAGCAAGAGCCCTCTATAAAGATAAAAAAATATTAGTTTTTGATGAAGCAACAAGTGCATTGGATAGTAAAACAGAAATTGGTATACTTAATTCACTAGATCTTTTAAGCAGGGATCTAACCTTAATTTTAATTGCACATAGATTATCAACCTTGAAGAGTTGTGATAGGATTTTTAAACTTGAAAATGGTAAGTTGGATCTTTACTAAAAAATTTATATTTAATTTAAATTTTAAATTTATATTGAAATTATTTAAGAATCTTTCCTATCCAACTTAGCATTTAAAAAAATACTATAAAGTAAATTTCTTATTCTTAGATTATTAGAAATATTATAATTTTTAATACTTAAAAAATAGAATACGTTCTTAATAAAACTCAATTTTGCTTAATTTTAATAGTTCTAAATTAAATTATTTTTTTAATTTATCATTTTAAAGTTTTAAAGAAAAAAAAGATTATTGTTAATAATTTTTAGGTAAATTATGCTTTTAAGATTTAGATATTTTGTTCAATTTCCCATTCAGGAACTACTTCCTTAAGACATTTGATTGCATCATTTTTATTATTTCTACTTATGTGTAATCCAATATTTTTTATAGATTCTTCAATTACATCATAAGGTAATCCAGTTTCTAATGCATTATATATTAATGGGTGCTCAGTTTGAAGACTTTTTCCACTTATAAGAAGTTCTTCGTAAAGCTTTTCTCCAGGTCTAAGACCAATTTCTAATATCTCTAAATCTCCATTTGGATTAGATCTATCTTTTATTGTTTTACCATTTAATTTAGCCATCTGATAAGCAAGGTCAATTATTTTTACGGGTTTACCCATATCTAGCAAGAAAACGTCTCCTCCTTTAGCTAAAGTTTGAACTTGTAGCACTAATCCAACAGCCTCCTCAATTGTCATAAAATATCTGATTACTTTTTTGTTAGTAATAGTTATAGGTCCGCCTTTAGCAATTTGCTTTTGGAAAAGAGGTACTACTGATCCTGATGAACCAATTACATTTCCAAACCTTACAATGGAAAAGCAACATTCTTTTTTTATTTCATTACTTGCTTGAACTATTAATTCCGCAGCCCTTTTAGTTGCGCCCATAGTATTTGTAGGTCTTACAGCTTTATCACTAGATATAAATAAAAAGCTTTCTATATTATTTTTAAGTGCTAGTTGACATAATTTATATGTATTAATCAGATTATTTTCAATGCCAGATATTTGGTTCTCTTCGACAATTGGAACATGTTTGTAAGCAGCTGTATGAAAGATTACTTGTACTTTGTATTTCTTTAAAATATTATTTATAAAAGCATCATTGGCAATATCGCCAAGAATGTACTCTATCTCTGTTCCAGATTCACCAGAGTATATTTTTAGTTTTTCTATTAGATTGTAAAGAGAAGATTCATTCCTTTCTATTATGATTAATGATTTTGGTGAATGATTTAGTAATTGAATACATAATTCACTTCCGATCGAACCTCCACCGCCTGTTACCATAATTACTTTTGATGTTATCCCTTTTTCAATAAGACTATTTTCTTTTTCGGCGACATCTCTGCCAAGCAAATCATTTATATTAACTGGTTTAAGACTCTCAATTATTAGTTGACCAGAGGCTATCTCAGCAAGTGTTGGGACCTCAAGTATAGAAACAGTTACCTCATTTAGATTTTTAATTATCCTTTTTTTATCTTTTAATTTTATTTGAGGCATTGCTAAAAGAACTTTTTCTACTTTTTGGTTTCTTATAAATTGATTTAGGTTTTTTGGAGATAATATCTTTATCCCATCTATTTCACTACCCCATAGTTGAGAATCGTCATCTACAAAGGCAACTATCTTATCTAATCTTGCAATTTTTAATGATTTCGAAAGTATAACTCCTGCATCACCAGCCCCATAAATTATTGTATTTAATCTGCGATTCTTTGAATCTATTAAAACACTTTGAAGCCAATCTCTAATCAAAAATCTTGAAAGACTCATTATCGATGAAGATGTAAGCCAAATCCAAATCCATACTGATAAATCAGGAATATCTCTATTAAATATGATTCCAAAAAGATATGTAAAAAAAAGTGAAATAAATAATCTAAATGATAAAAGATAAGCAGACTTACTTCCAAGATATCTTGTTAGACTTCTATAATTACCTAGAAAAAATAATATTGGTATACAAATTACTGGTGAGATTAGGAGCCATTGGTAAGAAATTAATGGATCATTCTGATTTACTGATAACCGATTTAAATTAGGGTAAATTGAGGCAATTATTAAAATAATATCAAGGATAAGAATAAAAAGCCTTCTATAAAATTGAGGTAAATTAAGTAATTGTTTTTGTAATGATTTATTTAAATTCATTTTTTATAAAAAACTTATTTCATGATTATTTAGAGGCACTTATAAGTATTTGCTTTATATTCTCAGCATATTCATGCATTTCCGCGACACTGATGAGTGGATCAACGAGAAAAGCCAAACTTGTTTCACCCAGATTTCTAGCATTATTTAATCGCTGGGATGGCTGCATACCAAGTCTATATATGCACTTCTCCATATAAATTTCGCTGCAGCTTCCTGAGTAAGCAGGGTATCCTTCCTCGATAATTTTATCTATTATTCTATCTCTACTCCAATTTATAGATAATTTATCTTCATTAATGTAAGCATAAAACTTATACCAAGCATGTGTTACTGATTTAGGTGGAATTGGGATCCTTAATAGATCTAATTCATTAAGAGTTGAAATAAGTATAGCAGCATTTTTCTCTCTGGTTTTTTGCGTCTCATTAAGGTTTTTTAATTGAATTCTGCCAATGCTTGCCTGCATTTCTGTCATCCTATAATTTGATCCAAGATCTTCATGTAAATACTTATATCCAGTTGTATGCTTTTGATTAAATACAGCTTGATAGGATTTCCCATGATCTTTATATGACCAAACTTTTTGGTAAATCCTTTGATCATTTGTTGTTATCATGCCACCTTCCCCTGCTGTAGAGATTATTTTATCTTGGCAAAAGCTCCAGCAACTTAAATCTCCAAAACTTCCAACTGATTTATAAATGTCGCCAATTTTTATTTTGGCACCATGAGCCTGAGAACAATCTTCGATAACATATAGGTTATATTTATCCGCGATTTTGCATATATTTTCCATATCGGCAGGCCAGCCTGCTATGTGAACAACTGAGATGGCTTTTGTATTTTTTGTGATAAGTGGTTCTATTGTTGCTTGACTTATACATCCTGTATTTATATCTACATCTGCAAAAATTGGTTTTGCACCTAAATTAATTGCTGCCATACTAGTGGCTATAAAAGTTCGAGGAGTTGTAATAATTTCATCTCCATTTGTTAGACCTATTGCCTTATAAGCAGCCTCCAATGCCACTGTGCCATTTGCTAATGCCACTCCAAATTTAGAACCAATGTAGTTTGCAAATTCTTTTTCAAAAGCTTTGCATTCACTGCCAGTCCAATAGTTAACCTTCCCTGAAGAAAGTACATTTAAGGCTGCCTCTATTTCAGTTTGGGTATACTTAGGCCATCTTTTTAATTTCATATGATTTGTTTTTATAACTTATTTTTAATTTTAGCTGGTACCCCAATGGCATTTACAGAGCTTGGAATATCTCTTATAACAGCTGCATTGGCTCCAATTTTAACATCTGAACCAATATGTATGTTCTCAATGACAGAGGCTCCAATACCTATCCAAGACCTATCTCCAATATGTACAGATCCTGCAATATTTACACCAGGGGCTACATGAACGCCATTTCCTAAAAATGAATCATGATCTACGGAGCATGAATTATTTATAATCAATCCTCTTCCACCTCTAACACCAGTCTGAATTGTTGCATGAGAAAGTATTATTGAACCTATTCCCAGAGAAACAGATTTTGAAATCCATGAAGTAGGATGAATGATTATTGGAATTTCATATCCAAGATTTTCTAATTGATCAATGAAGTTTAATCTTATCTCTGAGTCGCCAATAGCAACAAAAGCATATTTAAAATCTGATCTTAAATCTTTATCAAAAATTAACTTTGATGTTCCAAGTATATTTTTAGTCTTTTTGAATAATGAATTTTTGTGATTGTTAAAATTATCATCAAGATAGGCTATCTCATTAAAAATATCTTGTTCTAACAAGGTATCTTCAATTACATTTGAGTGACCTCCAGCACCAATAATTATTATTCTTTTCATTCAATTAAATAATTATTATTAATAATATATAGAAATTCATGATCCCAGACAATAAGAAATAATAAAGGCTTCTGCAAATTCTTTACCTATATGAACACCTCTTAATTTTGCTAATGCCTTTAAAGCTTCAATGGATCTTGGCGATGGTAAATCTGTTAATTGACTTTGATAAAATTCCATTGCTTTTAATTTATTTTTTATAAATTTAGATATATCTATATAAAAATTGGGAGTAAATTGAGTAAAATTTGATGATTCTATTGGAAGATTAGTCTCTGAAAGTACTTCATAAGAAAGTACTAATTTTACATTTCTATTGATAGCAAGATATGGTCTGAGATTTACAGATAATGAATAATTAATTATTTCATGATCTTTATGCATATCGCCTTTCCAAGGGATAAAAATAACAGATGGTTTTGTCTGATTTAGTATGGAGTTTATTTCCTCGTTGATTTTATATATAGGCAAATCTGGTAAACAAACGGCAGGAAGATTTCCATATATTGTTTTATTTATTCCTAAATAAGATGAAGATTTTTTACATTCTCTATGAATAGTATCCCAAGTACTTTTAGGCCATAATGGATGCGTACCATCTCCATGGCCAGTAACAATGTATAAAGTGATATCAATACCTTTATCAGAAAGAAATTTAATTGTTCCCCCACAACCTAGTACTTCATCATCGCAATGAGGGGCAATAATTAAAACCCTGTCATTTTGATTAAAAATTGACATTTTTAAAGACTTAATCCTTGCTTATTGTTTTCTGCTCTTTTATATATTACAACAAAAGTTTTAAATAAAATATATAAATCTAGGTATATAGATTTATTTCTTACATAGAAAATATCAAAAACTAACTTTTCTCTATGTGATCTGATCTTCCCCCTACCATTCACTTGAGAAAATCCAGTAAGGCCAGGTGGATAAATATGTCTTTCATGGAAATAGCTTTTCATTATCTTTGACTTAAAACAGTTAGCAGGTAAAGGTCTTGGCCCTATTAATTCCATTGATCCATTTATTAAATTTATTATTTGAGGGATTTCATCTAAACTAGATCTTCTTAATAAACTTCCAATTTTTGTAATTCTTTTTTTATCTTCCAATGTCCCATTCTTCATTGTCCTAAATTTATAAATAACAAAAGGAATACCCTTCTTACCAATTCTTTTACTTTTGTATAATATTGGCCATCCCTGAAATGATAAACAAATAAGAGATATTAATAAAAATATTGGAGAAATAATTATAAAAATAATGCAGAAAAAAAATCTTTTTAAATAAGATATTAGGGATTTCATCGCTTGATATATTTAGAAAGCATCATGATTAAGCATACTTGTTTTAGAAATAAATTCTTCAGGAAAATCCAATTTATTAAATTTATTTGTTATGTAGAAACCTCTATAAAAAATTGGGCCATTTTCAATCATTCCTGATTTAATTGCATTTCTTATTCCTTCTCTATTATTTTTGGAAAGCCACATTTGACATTTAATTTGCTTTTTGTTAATCCATCTAGAATTTACTATATCTATTAAGATTTCTTTTAATTGAAAAAAATCAATTAGATTTAAGTGAATTGCGCAGTAAATATTATCATCTTTATCTTCTTGTAATCCTAAAAAAGCAATGATTTTAGAATGTTTTTTAATTATGCAATAAGTAACTTTATTATTTCTAGTTAATCTTTTTTGTAACGCAATTGCATCGTAGTCTACTATTGATTCATATAAGTTTGAATATAGTAAACTCAGATCAATTAGTTCATTAGTTTGTAAATTAGAGTTGTTTAAAATGTTAATATTGTATTGATCTGGATTTACTATATTTTTATTAGAGTTTATATTAATTAAATACTCAAAAGTTGTTTGAGGAAATAATGGATTAAATTTATTATCTTTTAGACAACTTACCAAATTTATTTTGTTTGGCCATGCATATAAAACAGATATATTTGACGCTTTAAGATAATCTAAAGTTGAATTCATAAGAGTTTGATATACGCCTTTTCCTCTATATTTATTATCAATAAATGTACTAAATCTAAATCCAACTTTTTTTTCTTTCAAACCCTTTATAGGATGAGGAGATATTCCTATATGACCTATTATGTCCATGGATTCATTTAAAGCTATTTGGCTATGAAATCTTTGTTCGTCTAAAAATGTTTTTATATACTGATCGATAGTAATTTCTCGCCCAAAGACATTTTTGTAGTGAAAAGCAATTTTATCTAGATCTTGATAATCAACTTGTCTCGTTTTTATCATAAAGCTTAAATTATGATTCTTTTAAATATAGTTATGTATGTATTTAAAATTACATTCGATTCATAATTAGTATAAGCATGATGTAAACATTTCATCCTTACTTCATCATACTCTTTTAAATTCAATGACAAAATATCTCTCAGTAGCCTAATAGCAGATTTGATATCATTTTCATTAAATATATAATTTATCTCCGAACCTTCTAGAACATCCTTACATCCTCTAGTGTTTGTTGTAACTACGGGAATTCCTAGAAATAGTGATTCTTGAATAGAAACATTTAGACCTTCTCTTTTGCTGGGAAGAAACATTACATGAAAATTTGAAATTTCTTTTTCGATATTATCAGAAAAATTATTAAATTTAATATTCAAAATTTTTTGACGTTTGGCTTTTTCTTTGTAATATTTATATGATCCTGCTCCAAAACAAATGAATTTATATTCGCCTAATTCTTTAGCAACCTTTAAAAAAGTTTCATATCCCTTCTCTTTATTATAAGTTGCAACTATACCTACAACTTTTGATTGATTTAAATCTTTCTTTTCTTGATAGTGTATCTTCAATTTATGACTTTCTACTCCAACTCCTTTTACTAAAAATATATTTTTTTTGGAAAAGGGCTTAAAAAATTTTGCAAAATTAAAGTCAAATCTATTTATAACAATAATATAATTCGTGCAAAACATACATAAGAAAAACTCTAAAAGGAAAAATATTATTTTGCCTATTGATAATTGTTTTCCATAGAAACGAAAACCATGTACTTGAAGAATTATTATGGGTTTTCTTTTTAAATTAAAAATCTTGGCAATTCTCATTACATGAGCAGCTATTGGAGTATGAACATATATATATTTTATTTTATTTGTATTAATTAATTTATTTATTTTTATGATTGTTTTAAGTAAAATTATTGGATTTAAGAGCTCGATCCAAGATTTAGGATAATTGATTTCGAAAATTTTATATTTAGACCATTTTGCATTTAGTTCTTCGATGTTTCTTGTGCCAACAATTATCTCTAAATCTAATTCTTTATTTAACTTGGCACATATTGGGTAAAGGAATCTATTTAATGTTATTGCTTTTGTAGTAGTAAGCAGTAATCTATTCTCATTAATTTTTTTCAATATATTTTCAATTTCAATTCTTTAAGTATTATATGTTATTAATAGTTGGATGAATTTAGGATCCTAATTTTTTATGATTTAAATATCTATTATATTTTAGACTTATAATTAGCGGTGGAAGAATCATCCATTTTTGTCTTGCTGCTACGCCAGGGTTATATACAATCAGAGGTAGAAGAAGTAAAAGAATTATTGAGAATAAGAAAAAGGGATTTTTTACTATGTTTTTATAACTTTTTGGATCCCTGAGTATAGTAAATACAAAATATGTAATGAATAAAGTATTAGCGTAATCAGCTAGGTATAATGGATTAAAACTTATCTTTGGTAATGGAGTAAATAAAAAGAAAATAACTCTATTAATATAATTCGTGTTTACTTGATTAATAGATGTCTGAGAAAATCTTTCCTCTAATAAATAAATGCTATCAAATAGATTGTAATTTTCTATAGAAGCATATTTTAGTAATGAAGGTATTAGTATCCAAAAAACTAAACTTACTAATAACAAAATAAATAATCTTATAAATAAATATTTTTTCTTTTTTATTTGAATCATAAAAAATAAAATATAACTTATAACTATAGATGCGCCCACATGTGGTCTAATTAATAATAATAGAAATGTTGATGTTATTATTTTAAAGTTAAGCTTAATTGATTTATCATTTAATTGTACATAAGAATACAATGCATAATTTATTAATAAAAAAGTAATAGAGTCTTTCCCTGGTGCTAATGTCCAAAATGCTAAAGAGGGTAGAAAGCAGAATAAAGCACTAATATTATCTATTTTATTTAAACCTCTGATATCACATTTTTTTATTGAACAATATAAATAACAACATCCTACTGCTCCTAATAAGCCGAATAATGAATATAGAGCATATCCTTTTATTCCTAGGAATTTTGAACTTAGGTCTATTAATCTTAAGATAAATTCAGTACCTATTTTTCCTGCATAAGACGGATTTTCTCTTATATACATATTTGCATCAGCAGGATAATTATTTGCATAAAAAATATAAACTATTGAAAATATAGCTCTATAAAAATAAATATATAATGCTGTATTTAATTTTAAATTTAATCTTCTAATTAAAATAATATATATAGGTATTAGGCCTATAGCTCCAGTTAAATATTCTAAATACATAGTAAATTTTCCCATTCATTAATATATTTTTTAACCATTTCTTTCGTTGTGAATTTCGTTCTATAGAAGTCAGATAAAATTTTTCTATCAAGAAAATATTTTTCATCATTTTCTAATTTCTCTAAAAATAATTTGTATTGATTCCTTATATTTTTTTTGAGTGATTCTTTATCTCCAATATTTAAAAGAATTCCCTTCTTAGAAATAATTTTTTTCGTATCACCTACGTCAGTTGCGATTATAGGCAGCCCAGTATAACTTGCCTCTAGAATGATATTTGGAAAACCCTCGCCAAAGCTACTTGTAGAAATGTATAAGTCAATTCCATTCAATATTTTATTAATATCAGATCGGTAGCCACATAAAATTGCACTATTCTCAATATCATATTTTTTTAATTGACATATTAATTCGGTATTTTTTCTATCTATGCCCCTTCCACACAATAGCAGTTTTGCATTTTTTTTATTTTTTAATTCATAACTAAAACACTCTAATAAAATATCATGTGATTTTTGTGGGGAATATCTGGATATAGATCCTACCATAAATATTTTTTCGCTAAATTTGAATTCTCTCCTAAATTCTTTTCTATTTGAATTTGAGAATTTAAAGATCTCGTTTCCACCATTAAATATATATTTACTTTTTAGATTTGAATATCCATTTGACTCATGAATTTCCTTACCTCGTTTTGAATTATAAATTATTAAGTCTGGAATTATTTTAGAAAAAACAGAATTAATTTTTGAAATTATCCTAGTACTAAATTTTGTTTTACTTGAGAATGAACCATGTCTAATGCACCAAATTACTTTTGTTTTATATATTAATGAAATTAATAGACTTAAAAACTGTGAATGGTACATCCAATACTGTATGATTCTTGGATGATATTTTTTAAGTGTTTTTAATAAAATAATTACTGCGTAAACTAATGAAATAGGATTTAATTTTAATCTTAAATTTATAATTCTAATTCTTCCATTTTTATTATTACGAAGTTTACTTGCTTCAAAAATATTTGTATTATCTTTTATGGAAATTATTACATGGTTATAAAATAATGATTCTTCCACAAGAAGTTTTAATTGGTTCTCCGCCCCTCCAGGAATGAAATTGGGAATTATGTGCAATATTGTCTTTTTAGTATTTTGAAAATTTTTATGTAGTTTATTATTCACTTAAGTTTTTATTCTTTAATTGTAATACCAATATATTTATTATCATTTTTTATTACGGCAAATCTTGATTCCTTCCTTTTTATAAATCTACTGAATGAAAGATTATTTTCAATATCATCAGAAATTAATATACCCCCTTTTCTAAGTCCATTCCAAAGAAGTTCGTAACCATATTCTCTTCCCCAAATACTTTTATCAGAATCATAATGTGCCAAATCAAATTTCTCTAAATTATTTTTAATGGTTAATTTAATTCCTGGTTTATCTGGGAGCCTAACTAACTTCCATTTTTCCTTTAAATGATTTGGTATTACTATTCCAACATATTCATTACTTTTTGTAGAAGGGTATGGCATGTCTATGCTTATTAAGCCTTTAACCTCATTTTTCTCTGAAAGTGCATTTAAGATTGCGAGACTAGACCATCCATAACCAACACCTGTTTCAATAACAAATCTTGTTTCTGTTATTAAAGTAATAATATAAAGTAAATCAATATAAGCTTTCCCTGCTAATTCTTTAGAATTAACTGATGAGTCCATCTTTATCTGAGAATTTTTAATTAATTTATTTCCATTATCAATTAAATCCTCATTGATCTTTAGCTTTAGACTTTCTTCTGTAAAATTCAAATCAAGTTTTTTAAAAGCATTTAATAATGAATTAGAATTTTCCTGAGCCCACACTAATCCTTGCTTTGATTCACTCTTTTTATTTAAGATAAACTTCCTTTTTACTAAATCTAATGAATGTTCCCAGAATAGAGGCCTTAATAAATACCAAACAATGATTTTAAATCTATAAAGCATACTTTCTCTTTGCGCATTTAATGAATACTACCATTTTAGTTGTATCAGAGTTCAAGAGCCTCTAGATATTGATTAGTTACTTTATCTATATTAAATCTGTTTAAGTTACCTATACCTGAATTGAAAGATTTTTGATTTTTGGAACTCAGCTCTTCTATCATGGCGTTGGCTAATCCATTTGTATCATTCACTTTAATAAGTCTGCCCCATTTGCCATCCTCTAATATCTCGCGAGGACCTGCATCGCAATCGGTTGATATGATATTGCATTTGCATGCTAGGGCCTGTATTAAAACATTTGGTAAACCTTCCCATAAAGAAGACATAACATATAGATCGCAAGCTTTCATGTAAGGAAATGGATTGGCTATAAATCCTGGCATGTAAATTGAATTACTGTCTATTGCTAAATTTCTACAAAGTTCATCCAACTTTGACCTTTCTGGACCTTCTCCAAGAATGATTAGCTTGCAATTAATTTCTTGACTGACTATTTTGAAAGCTTTTATTAGTAAACTATAATTTTTCTGAATTGTTAAGCTTCCAACAGATAGTATGATTTTTTGATTTTCAGATTTAAACCCATTAATGATTTTTGAATTTAACATACATTTTGATTTTAAGTTGTTTATTTTTTGGAAATCACATGGGTTTAATATGGCTTTTACATGATCCCTTTTGAATTTATAAGTATTGATTATTGACTCCCTTACACCTTCTGAAACTGTGACAATACATTTTGCTTCGGGATATAAATATTTAATAAGCAAGTCTAATATGAATCTCTTAAATCCAATTTTATTAAATGTATTTCGATAACTAATATTCCTCTCTGATACAACAACTTTTGTATTATTATTAACAAACTTTCTAGATAAAAGAACGACACAATTTGCGTGAGATAAGGCTGAAATAATGCCATTAGGACGTGATTTTTGAATATATCTTGATAGGTTAAAAAAACTTAAGATAGTAGATTTAGAGTTTAGGTTAATTATATTAACGGAAGGGCTTATTTCCTCTAAGTATATCTTTCCACCTTTTGCTAAAACTATATCTATTAAATATCCACGTTTCGAGAGATTATTAGCAATATCTATTATTACTCTTTCGGCTCCTCCATAAGTAAGTTTTGGTATGAAAAAAGCAATTTTTTGAAGATTCATAATTATGCATTTAGTTTTTCATTAGATATCCATGATTGAAACATTAAAATTATCCAAATTTTATTAGACCAATCTCTTTTGCCATCTAGATGTTCATCCAACAATTTCCTTACTTTCTCATGATTTAGAATGCCATGTTGTTTCAAATTTGATTCATTTAATAATTCCATCGCCCATTCTTTAAGTTGTCCTTTTAACCAATCTTTCATTGGGATACCAAAGCCTTTCTTCTCATCTTTGATGAGATTCTTTGGAATATATTTATACAGTACTTCTTTAAGTATATTTTTTGGGTTATTAATTTCATAAATATATCTTCTTGGAAGACTCCAGCAAAATTCCATAATATTGTGATCTATGAATGGTATTCTAGTTTCCAATGATGATCTCATAGCCATTCTGTCAACTTTAGTTAGGATGTCATCTGGTAAATAATTAATAGTATCTGAATACATTGCTATATCTATAATATTTTTACTTTTTATAAAATACTCTTTATTCCCACTACCATAGAAAGACTTATCTAATTCAGGATTAATAATAGAATTACCACAGAAGAGTTTCATATATTCAGCATAAAAATTTTCCGGAGAATTAGATAATATTAATCTTCTTAATTTATTTAAATAGCTAAAGCTTTCTTTATTATTAATTTTATCTTTAAATGATTTAAAAAGATTTAGAAAATAAATTGATTCTTTTGGAATCCTATGAATATTAGAATACAAATTTCTAATTCTATAGTACCTAGAGTAGCCCGCAAATAATTCATCTCCTCCATCACCTGATAATGCAACAGTTACATGTTCTTTGGCAAATTTGCTTATTAAATAGGTTGGAAATTGTGAAGAGTCGCCAAAAGGGCCATCAAACATAGTTGCAACTTTTGGTATCAATTCTTGAACATATTTTGCTGAAACTTTAAGTTCATGATGATTTGTTCCCAAATAATTTGCTATCTTTCTTGCTTTACTAGATTCATCATAATTATGATCTTCAAAACCTAATGTAAATGTATTTATTTTATTGCTAGATATACTTTGCATTATTGAAACGATGCAAGAAGAATCTATTCCTCCTGATAAAAAAGCTCCTAGTGGTACATCTGCGACCATTTGTCTACTTATACTTTTCCTAAGATTGCTGTCAAGCTCTTTTATAGCCTCTTCCTTCGTTCCCCTAAAGGAATCAAAATTATTACTTATGAAATTTGAAAGCGACCAATATTTTATTTCTTCCTTCTTAAATAATCCACCATAGCTGAGCTTAACAAAAGTTCCTGGTTTTACCTTTTTAATATTTTTATATATTGTATTCTCTCCACTTATAAATCCATAGTTAAAATATTCTGAGATATTATTATAATTTATCTCTTTAATTAATAATGGATGTATTTTTAGCACTCTTATTTCAGAACCAAAAATAAGTAAGTTTTTATTAATGTAATAATATAATGGTTTCTCTCCAATACGATCTCTTACGATGTAAAGACACTCTTCTGTTTTATCCCATAAGCTAAAAGCGAACATCCCATCGAATTTTTTAATAGCTTTTTCCACTCCCCAAAATTGAATTGCTGCTAAAATTGTTTCTGTATCTGTACCCGAATTCCATCTATATTTATAACCAGATTTATCGAGATTTTCCCTTATTTCTTTGTGATTATATATTTCCCCATTGAAACAAATAACATATCTATTGTTTAGTGAATGCATAGGCTGTATGCCTTTAGCACTTTTATCTATGATTGCTAATCTGGAATGGCAAAGTGCTAGACCGATACTTTTATCAATCCAATAAGATTGATGATCTGGCCCCCTTTTTCTAAGAGGCTCAAGCATTAATTTCGCTAAGTTTTCATCTGAACCATTTTTGGGCGACCAATAACCTCCGATTCCACACATCTAATCTTTCCATTTTGTAATAATTTAAACTATTCAAGTGCAATTGATCACTATTTTATAATTAACTTAGTAATTAATTTTTTTACTTTTTCTTTTTTTATCTACTGATAATTTAGATTAATAATGATAATTCTTTATATTAACCTAAAGTTTAATATTGTAGTAAGTTTTATACCATTCTATAAATTGAGGTATTCCTTCCTCTAAAGATACTTTAGGTTTGAAACCAGAATATTTATTTAATAAATTAATGTCAGCTGATGTGGCTTCTACATCTCCAGGTTGCATAGGTACAAACTTTTTTATGGCCTTTTTCTCTAAACAATTTTCAATTATGTTTATAAAATCCATAAGTTTGGTAGGTGAAGAATTTCCGATATTAAATAATCTATATGGAGCCCAACTACTTGATATCTTTGGAGCAGAAAAATTAAAATCTTTATCCTTCGATGCAACATTGTTTATAATCTCTACAATCCCATCCACAATATCATCAATATATGTAAAGTCTCTAAACATATTCCCATTATTAAAAATCTTTATCGGCTTATTTTTAATGATGGCATCAGTAAAAATAAATAATGCCATATCAGGTCTACCCCAAGGACCATATACAGTAAAAAATCTCAATCCAGTTGTAGGTAAGTCGTATACATGGCTATAGGTATGGGCCATTAATTCATTTGACCTTTTTGTTGCAGCATATAAACTAACAGGATGATTCACACCATGTTCTTCAGAGAATGGCATATTCTTATTACCTCCATAAACAGAACTACTGCTCGCATATATTAAATGTTCAATTTTATGATTTTTACAACTCTCAAGAATATTTCCAAAACCTACTAAATTTGATTGTATATAAGCATTTGGGTTTTCTAATGAATATCTTACTCCGGCTTGAGCTGCTAAATTTATTACAATTTTAGGCTTGAATTTTCTAAATATATCAGAGATTTTATCTGAATCCTCTAAACTTGCCTTTATAAATTGCCAATAATTTTGTTGGTTTTTTTTTGTTATTTTAATTTGATCTAATCTATCTTTTTTAAGATTCGTATCATAATAATTATTTATATCATCTATACCAATGACATCATATCCATCTAGCAAGAGTCTTCTGGATAAATGAAATCCTATAAATCCAGCTGCTCCAGTTAATAAAATTGCCATTAACTATACCATTGATGCATACAAATATACTCCATCAGTGTTAGTCCAAAATTTATTAAATAGGACTTCAAATAAATATTTAAATTACTCTATAAAAAATTTAAGAAATTTATTATCTATTAATCATCAAATTTTTCTAAATATAAATATATTTTTTATGTAATTTAGAAAAAGTAAAGATACAAACCTAATATAAATAAATAATATCTTCCAGGTACCTACTCAAGTAGAAATCTCTTACAATTTTGGCATATATAAATAAATCATATTAAATCAATATTTATAGATAGTTATTTAGAATATTATCTTTTAAAGAAATATTAATGATATTATGCAAGCAAGGTGAAATATTTATAAAGAGAAAAATAATTGATATTAATTCTTAATAAAAATTATTTAGAGCCATCTCCTATCCTCCATAAGTTTAAGTTGCAATTGATGATTTTTTCAGGATCTAAAATTGATCTTGCATCAAACACCCAAGATGGTTTGCGCATCTTTTTGGAGACTCTTTCCCAATCTATGGAGGAATATTCTTTCCATTCTGTTAAAACTAAAACTGCATCCGTTTCAGAAAATACGTCATAAATATCGGGGCAAAATATCCATGAAGCCTCAATATTTTTATCATACGAAGAATTATTTACATCATTAATATTCAATGGAGTCCTATTCAAATCTTTTGATATTTGCTCTTCTGAAACTTTTGGATCATGAATTTTAAGAATTGCACCTTCCTCTAATAAATCTTTACAGATATTTATTGCTGCAGATTCACGAGTGTCATTTGTATTCGCTTTAAAAGCAAATCCAAGAATTGCAATTTTTTTATTTGAAAGTGTGCCAAATAATTTTTTTGCAATTAAATTTGCAATTCTTTTTTGATGCCAGTTATTTAAAGTAACAACTCCCTCCCAGAAATTAGCTACTTCTGGGAGGCCAAAATAATTTGCTAAATATACAAGATTTAGGATATCTTTTTTGAAGCAACTTCCTCCAAATCCAGGGCCGGAGTCAAGAAATTTTGAACCAATCCTGCTATCAGTGCCGATTGCCCTAGAAACTTCTCTAACATCTGCTCCGGTATTCTCGCATAATGCTGAAATAGAATTTATGGAACTAATTCTTTGTGCTAGGAAAGCATTAGCGGTTAACTTTGCTAATTCACTACTCCATATGTTGGTTTTTAATATCTTATTCTTGGGCACCCAATTTGCGTAAATATTTCCTAAAGCTTGCATGGCCTCATTAGAATCCCCTCCGATAAGAACTCTATCAGGATTTAGAAGATCATTTATTGCGGTTCCTTCCGAAAGGAATTCTGGATTTGAAAGAACATCGAAAGTAATGTTACCGTTTGACTCAATATTTTTTTGTTCTTGCGATGCCTCAAGTATTGATTTAATTACTTCTGCTGTCCTAACTGGTAAAGTACTTTTTTCGACTACAATCGTATATCCCTTGGCATATTTGGCCACTTGTCTAGAGCAAGCTTCAACCCACTTAAGATCACTAGCTTTACCTGCGCCAATTCCATTCTTTTTAGTAGGAGTATTTACAGATATAAAAATCATATCTGCATTTTCTATTTTTTCTTTTACGAGGGTAGAGAAAGAAAGATTTTTCCCTCTACATCTTTTTACGATTTTGGCGAGGCCTGGCTCATATATAGGTAAATTGTCTAAATTTTCATCATTCCATAAATCAATTCTTTCTTGATTAAGATCAACGACTTCAATCTTTATATCATGACATTTATCAGCTATTACAGCCATAGTTGGACCACCGACATAACCAGCACCAATGCAACAAATATTCTTTATTTTCATTTTAGAATTTAAGACAAGCTAACATAAAGACTTAAAAAGAGCCTACTAAAAATTAGTTCTTTTGTTGTAACGTTATAAAAAATCGATACAAAAGATTGGGTTGGTTTCCCATAACTTATTTAATATAATTTCTATGCTATTTATTGTATTAAAGATTTATTTTTGTTATTCCCTCTTTGATGATTTAGTTGATTAATATTTATTTATTGAGATAGATTATATATTATTAAAATTAGATAAATTATTTTTTTCTAAAAATTAATATCAAAATTGACTCTATTTTGGAATTAACTTTAAATATGATTTTTATATTTGATCAATATTCTTAGCAATGTTCTTCTTGATAATTTTTTATAGTATTAATTATTCCTTCATTTAAAGAAATTTTAGGTTGCCATCCAAGACTTCTTATTTTTCGGATATCAAGTTTTTTTCTATAAGTCCCATCCGGCTTGGTCTTATCCCAATAAATTTCTCCTTTATAACCAATTAGATCTGAAATTTTATGAGCTAGTTGTTTTATGGAAATATCTTCACCAGTACCAATATTTAATATATAAAGTGGATTACCTTTGTTATCCAAAGGCGCATTCTCTGAATTAGGATCCCAGTACTCTAGTAGAAAAATAATCGATGAAGCTAGATCGTCAACGTGCATAAATTCCCTAAAAGGTTCTCCCGAACCCCATAATGTTATTGAAGGTAATAAATTTTTATTTGCATCGTAAAATTTCCTTATGAAAGCTGCCATTACATGACTATTCCTTGGATGATAATTATCATGAGGGCCATAAAGATTTGAAGGCATTACAGAAATAGCATCAAAATTATATTGCTTCCTTAAAGCTTCGCAAAGTTTAATACCGGATATTTTTGCAATTGCGTACCATTGATTAGTTTCTTCAAGCTCTCCTGTAAGCAATGATTCCTCGATTATAGGTTGAGCTGTATCTTTTGGGTATATGCAACTGCTGCCTAAAAATATTAATCTTTTGACTCCAAACTTCCATGCATTTTCAATTATATTATTTTGAATTTTTATATTTTCCAGTATAAATTCTGTGGGACTTTCTAAATTAGCTAATATTCCTCCAACTCTAGCAGCAGCTAGTATTACTATTGTTGGTTTGTTGCGGTAAAACCAGTCTTTTACCATCTCTGCATCTAAAAGATCCAGTTCTTTTCTATTTGGTGTTAGTAACTTACCACCATTAGAATTTAATCCATAACCTGATTTTACTAAATTTCTGTTTATCGCTTGTCCTACCATTCCAGAGGAACCGGCGATAAAAATTTTTTCATTTAGATTAATTTTTTTATGCATAAAAATTTGATATTAATAAAATTTTGATCATGTTAAGAATTTTTTTTATTTAAATCATAGAAGCTTTTAAGAGTTTATTAAAGTTACTAACTAAATTACCTAAGATATTGCAAAAAAAAAAGAAAAAAATTTTAATAATTAATAGAGAAAAGATAATTAAATTTATAGATTTATAACTATTTTTTTATAAGTATAAAAGAAAATAAGTTTTTGATTAATTTTATTTTATATTATAAAAAAAAAAAAATATGGAATCAATTTTAGTAACTGGTGGTGCAGGTTTTATTGGGTCTCATACTTGTCTTTTACTTTTAAAGAAAGGTTATGATATTTTTATATTGGATTCTTTTATTAATTCTTCTGAAAAATTAATTGAGAAATTATCATTAAGTTTAGTTGGTGAAAATATAGATATTAATGAAAAATTAAATTTAATTAAAGGTGATATTAAAAATAAAGATGATATAGAAAAAGTATTTCAATTAAGTTTTAAACTTCAAAAAAATATCATAGCTGTTATTCATTTTGCAGGTTTAAAATCTGTCTTTGATTCAATTTTAAAACCTTTAACCTATTGGGAAAACAATGTATATGGAACAATAAATCTATTAAAAATCATGAAAAAATATAAATGTAAAAATATTGTATTTAGTAGTAGTGCAGCAGTATATCAAACAAAATCGAAGACACTTCTAAATGAAGGTGATGCTTGTAAGCCAATTAATCCATATGGTTGTACAAAGCTAACTATTGAAAATATTCTTCAAGATGTATTTAAAAGCGAACCATTAGAATGGAGAATTGTTTGTTTAAGATATTTTAACCCAATAGGAGCACATGAATTTGGTTTTTTAGGAGAGGATCCAACTTGTAAGCCGAATAATATTTTCCCTCAGATTACAAAAGTCGCCATGGGAAAACTTAAGAATATTAAAATATTTGGTTCTGATTGGCCAACTTCTGATGGCACAGGAGTGAGAGACTATATTCATGTTATGGACTTAGCTGAGGGACATTTATCAGCTTTAGATTATTTAATAAATAACATCCCTCAGATACTTACTTTAAATTTAGGTACTGGTTTAGATACCACAGTTTTGGAATTAATAAATACTTTCGAAAAAGTAAATAATATCAGCGTGCCTTATATCTTTGAAAATAGAAGAGATGGTGATAATGCATATGTAGTCGCTGATAATTCTCTAGCAAAATCAGTTTTAAATTGGCAACCTAAAAGGGATTTAGAAGATATGTGTAGGGATGGTTGGAATTGGCAATTGAAAAACTCTATGGGAATTAATAATTAATACTTTTAAGATTAATATGATAAAAATTGTATCCTTTCTTTTATTAATTTAGAAGTTCATCAAGGAATCATTAGCCAAATCTATTATTAAATTAAGGAGCTTTTTTCTCCTTGTGATACACATTCATTTAAATTGTTCATAATAATAAACTAATACCTCAAGAACTATAAATAATTTCTTCAAATTTTTTATTAAAAAAATAGTTAATGCTGAGATTTCTTTGTCATTCTTTCTAATCAATTATTTTTTTTCATAATTCAATATTATAAAAATTTTATTTAAGGATTTGGTTTATAACTTTTATTCCTAGCCTTACATAGGGTTAGTTTTTATACATTTGTATTTTAATTAATCTTCATAAGATCTAAATAAAATTTCTAGATTGATATTTGATTTAGGTGAAAAATATTAAAGTTTTTTAAAATTTAGTTTGCTTTAAATTAAATTCTTCCATATTTATCTTCAAATCTAATGATATCATCCTCTCCAAGATAATCACCACTTTGAACTTCTATTAAAATTAATTGAATCTTACCTGGATTAGAGAGCCTATGCTTTGAACCTAAGGGTATATATGTACTTTCATTTTGAGAAATTATTTTTGTCGCATTATTAATTTCTACTCTTGCGGTCCCCTGTACAACGATCCAATGTTCAGATCTATGATGATGCATTTGAAGAGATAATGACTCACCTGGATAGACTTCAATCTTTTTTATCTGCCAATTAGATCCTTCTTCTATTGATAAATAATGGCCCCAAGGCCTATGCATCAATTTATGTTGTTTCCCCTCAATATATCCCTCTCTATTTAAAGTATTAACTAATTCTTTTACATCTTGAGCATTTTCTTTATTTGCTACTAAAAGAGCATCTTTAGTGTCAATTATTATTATATTCTCAATACCTATTGTTAAAACAAGTCTTTTTTCACTTTTTATTAGAGATCTCTTTGTATTGTGAGTTACTATTTTCCCTTTAAGTGAATTATAATTTTTGTCTTTTTTAGACAAATTCCAAATAGATTCCCAATTACCGATATCATCCCATCCACAATCTAAAGGTAAGACAAATGCTTTTTTTGTTTTTTCAAATACTGCAATGTCAATTGAAATGTTAGGGCATTTTTCAAAAATTTCTCTATCTAATCTTAAGAAATCAAGATCATTTGAGCTGTTTTTAAGACTTTCTTTGCAGTTTTCAATTATATATGGAGCATAACTCTCTATCTCTCTAATAATATCTTTTGCTTTGAAAACAAACATTCCACTATTCCATAAATACTTATTGCTTTCGAACAATAATTTTGCAGTCTCTTCATTAGGCTTCTCTATAAAACTTTTTACTTCTCTAGCAATAAGATCTTCATTGATAGGTGATTCTTGCGATTCAATATAACCATAACCTGTAGCAGGGTAACTTGGCACAACTCCAAAAATGATTAAATTCCCTTTTTGGGATTCCTCTATACTTTGTTTGAGTGAATTGTGAAATTTATTTATGTCCGCAATGTGATGATCGGAGGAAAGAATTAAAAGAATTGGATCATATTTCTCATTCTTAAAATACTCAACTGCCTTGAGAGCTGCAATCGCTATGGCTGGAGCAGTATTTCTTCCTATAGGTTCAAGAATAATTGATAAAGGATTAACTTTTATTTTTCTCATTTGATCTCCAACTATAAATCTATGTTCTTCATTGCAAATGATTATGGGTTTACTTAAATTCTCTAAATTTTCAATTCTTTTATAAGTTCTTTGAATCAATGTATTATTATCTCCTTCTTCAAACCTTAGAAATTGTTTTGGGTAACTTTTCCTTGATAATGGCCAAAGTCTCGAACCCGAACCTCCCGCAAGGATAATTGGAATAATTGGTTGGTTTTTCATTATGATTATTCCTTTGGATTTGTAACAATAAATCCTTTATTTTTTAATAGTGCCTCTTTTTTAGCTTCTTTTAAATCTTCTTCAATCATCTCGGAGATTAATTGATTTAATGAAATTTTTGGTTTCCAACCTAATTTTTTTTCTGCTTTAGAAGAATCTCCTAATAATTCATCAACTTCAGTTGGCCTGAAATATCTTGAATCGATCTTAACAACAATTTCTCCATTATCAGATCTTCTTCCAACTTCGTTTAACCCACTACCTTCCCAAATAATCCCTTGACCTTTTAGTTCCCTATTCCAACCAAGTTTTAATGCACATAATTCTATAAATTTTCTAACTGTAATCATTTTGCCAGTAGCAATAACAAAATCTTCTGCTTTTTTTTGTTGGAGCATTAACCATTGCATATATACATAATCTTTTGCATGTCCCCAATCTCTTTTCGTATTAATATTTCCTAAGTATATGCATTTCTCTAATCCAAAATTAATCCTAGTAAGACCTCTGGTTATTTTTCTAGTGACAAATGTTTCTCCTCTTTTTGGACTTTCATGATTAAAGAGAATACCGTTGCATGCGTAAATATTATATGCTTCTCTATAGTTTACTACTATCCAATATGCATATAACTTTGCCACTGCATAAGGACTTCTCGGATAAAATGGTGTAGTTTCTTTTTGAGGTGATTGCTGTATAAGTCCATATAGTTCACTAGTACTTGCTTGATAAATTTTAGTTTTTTTAGTTAAATTTAGGATTTTTACTGCTTCTAAAATTCTAAGAATGCCAAGGGCATCACAATTTGCAGTATATTCTGGAGTCTCAAAGCTAACAGCCACATGACTTTGCGCTCCTAAATTATATATTTCATCGGGTTGGATTTTTTGAATAATTTTTAATATATTTGTGCTGTCAATTAAGTCTCCATAATGTAAGAAAAATTTTTGATTATTATCGTGTGGATCCTGATAAAGACTATCAATTCTTGAGGTATTAAATGTACTTGACCTCCTTTTTATCCCATGAACTTCATATCCTTTATCTAAAAGTAATTCTGCTAAATAACTTCCATCTTGTCCTGTTATACCAGTAATTAAAGCAACTTTTTTAGATGCATTAACCATACTATTATTTTATTTCTTAATTAATTTTACTATTTCTAGGTGTTAATAATATAAATGTTTTAATGTATGAAATTATTTATTAGTAATCTCTATTAAAATAAATTATAAGGATATATAAAACTAGAAAAAAATCTAATAGTAAATTAATACTTTTTTAATATAAATATCAAATTCAAATCTAAAGCTATAGAAAGGTTTATTTCTATCCTTTCCCTTGATTAAGCTGGATATAAAGTGATTAATTTAAAAAAGATTTTCAAATATTTCATATTTATAATTATGTTATTGCTTCCAAAAATATACTTTTTTATCAATAAAATTATCATATTTAATTTCTATTAAATTTGCATTTTTTTTTTAAATAATTTCAGCTAGCGTTTCATAAGAAGTTAAATTATAAATTTTTTTATTATTAATTATTATTTTAATAATTTTGTTTAAATTTTTATACGATTAATTAAATTTGTTTAAATTATTAACCGAATTAGTAGACTTTGAATTAAAGGGAGAACTCTATTAATCTATAATAATAATCTTAATTAAGAAAATTATAAATCTAATAATGTCTAAACTAAGAAAAGGAATAATTCTTGCTGGAGGAAGTGGAACTAGACTTTTACCTCTCACAAATGTTGTAAGTAAACAATTAATGCCTATCTATGATAAACCTATGATATATTATCCACTCTCAACATTAATGTTAGCTGGTATAAGAGATATAAATATAATAGTTACTCCTGAAAATCATTTAGGATTTGAGAGATTGCTTGGTGATGGAAGAAATTGGGGAATTAAGATTTCATATACCAAGCAATCTGAGCCTAAAGGACTTGTAGAGGGCATTACTTTATCTGAAAATTTTTTGAATGAATCTCCTGTCGCCTTAATCCTAGGAGATAATTTATTTCATGGAAGTAGTTTGATGAGGCACCTTAGATCTGGTGACTTAAATAAAAAAGGAGCTACAATTTTTGCTTATCGCGTAAACGATCCTCAAAGATATGGCGTCTTGGAATTTGACCAAAATAATAAAGTTTTTAAGATTGAAGAAAAACCTAAAAATCCGAAAAGTAATTATGTTGTAACAGGTTTATACTTTTATGATTCTACAGTAGTGAGTAAAGCAAAAAAGATAAAAAAGTCTACAAATGGAGAATTAGAGATAACGTCTCTAAATGAAATCTATTTGAAGGAAAATAATTTAAATGTTGAATTGATGGGCAGAGGTATGGCTTGGCTAGATACGGGGACTCATGATTCTCTTTATGAAGCATCATCTTTCATTAAAAGCTTGGAAGATAGACAAGGTTTAAGGGTTGGTTGTCCTGAAGAAATTGCTTGGAGAAAAAATTTTATTGATGAATCACAACTCAGAGATTTAGCTAGACCATTAATTAAAAGTGGATATGGAAAGTATTTGATTGATCTAATCGAAAATCCCTCAATTGATGATTTTTATTTTAAGAATCAATAAATTCTAAAAAATATGATAATTAAAGTATCAAATATGTATAAAAGGATTTTAATAACTGGAGGTGCTGGTTTTATAGGAGGCTGCTTAGTCAGAAAGTTATTAAAATGTTCAGATAGTGTTATTTACAATATTGATAAACTTGGTTATGCGAGTGATCTAAAAGGTATTGAAAAAGAGCTTATAAAATTAAACCTTTCATCTTCAGATCGGCACCAATTAATAAATATTGACATATCAAATAAAGATTTGCTCTCTGAGTCTATTAAGGAAATTGATCCAGATTTTGTATTTCATCTTGCGGCTGAAAGTCATGTTGATAGATCTATAGAGGGACCAGAAATTTTTGTAAAAAGTAATATTTTAGGAACATTTTATTTATTGCAAGTTTTACAAATGCATTATAAAAATCTTAATTCTGAGAGAAAGAAAAATTTTAGATTTCATCATGTAAGTACTGATGAAGTATTTGGATCCATTAAATCAGGTGCTAAATTTTCAGAAACAAGTCCTTATAATCCTCAAAGTCCCTATTCTGCTTCAAAAGCTGCAAGTGATCATTTAGTTAGAGCTTGGAAAGCAACATATGGATTCCCTATTACGATTTCAAACTGTAGTAATAACTTTGGTCCATGGCAACTTCCAGATAAGCTTATACCTCTCATTATTTACAGAGCAATTAAAAATGAAATTATTCCAATTTATGGCAATGGTAATAATATTAGAGACTGGTTATTCGTAGAAGATCATGTTGAGGCTATTTTAAATATTGCCTTTAGAGGATCTAATGGTTCTACATATTGCGTTGGAGGATGTAATGAATATTCAAATCTTGAAGTTGCGAATTTTATTTGCGATTATCTTAATATTCATATGCCAAAAGATAAAAACTATAGAAAACAAATAACTTTTGTAAAGGACAGGCCTGGTCATGATTTTAGATATGCAATAGACAATTCTCTTATCTCAAGAGATTTACAATGGAAGCCAAAATTTTCATTTAGTAATGGCTTAAATCTTACAATAAATTGGTATCTAAATAATTTAAATTGGTGTGATAGTTTTTTTGAGAAAAATAAACTATAAACATCCTTAGTTAAAACTATTTACTAAATAAAATATTTTTTTCTTTTAAAAATCTTTTACAGTAATTATAAATCATATCAGTAGCATTCCCATCTCCAAAGGGGTTTTTAGATTTTGACATTTTATTGTAGAGATGAGAATCATCCAATAGATTATTAACTTCGTTAAAAATATTTATTCTTTTTGTACCTATTAATTTTGCAGCCCCAGAGTTTATCGCCTCCTGCCTTTCTGTATTATCTCTAAGAATTAGCACTGGTTTACCAAATGTTGGAGCTTCTTCTTGAATCCCTCCCGAATCTGTTAAAACGTGATGACAATTTTTAATAGCTCCTATTAATTGCTCATAACTAAGAGAATCAGTTAAAAAAATGTTAGATATGCCAGATAATTCTGAAATTATTTTATCTCGGACTATTTTATTTTTATGCATTGGGATTAAAAAGGATATTTCTTCTCTTTCTTTTGCTAAGTTTTTTATTGCAGAAGTAATATCATTAAGATTCTCCCCCCAATTTTCTCTTCGGTGGACAGTAACTAATATTATTTTTTTCTTTCCCCAATTCAAATTAGTAATATTAGGATATTCTGCATATGAAGCAATTTTCAGGAGAGAATCAATGACAGTATTACCCGTTATATAAACATTCTTTTTAATACCCTCTTTTTTTAAATTATTACTTGCATATTTAGTTGGAGCAAAGTGTAAAGAAGCTATTTGAGAGATCATCCTTCTATTCAATTCTTCAGGATAAGGGTTGATCTTATTAGATGTTCGCAACCCGGCCTCTATATGTGCCACAGGGATTTTTCTGTAAAATGCAGCTAAAGCTGCTGAAAATGCAGTAGAGGTATCTCCTTGTATGATCACGAGATCCGGACAGTGCTTCTCAAAGTCTTTTTCTAAGCCATTTATAGTTTCGGAGGTTATATGAGTAAGACTTTGTTTCTCTGACATTAATTTTAAATCTAAATCAGTTTTTATTTTGAATAAATCAAGAATTTGATGAACCATTTCTTTATGTTGACCAGTTGAGATGATTCGAACATCAAAATCCTTGGAAGAAGAAAATTTTAATATTACTGGTGCAAGTTTGATCGCTTCTGGTCTTGTTCCTAATATTATAGATATCAAAGTCATAAATAATTAATTAATTTAATGTAAAAATCCAGATAAATAAAGTCTAATAAATTAGCTTTAGTTTATTTGTATAATATATTAGGTTTTATTTAATTTTAAAAATTCTGAGTAAAATTATAATTATGTATTCTTCTAAATTTATTTGGATATTTTTAAGAAAAAGATTTTTTCTTTATCCATTATTAGATACTCTAATATTATTATTACTTATTTTTTATAAAAGAAATCTTTATCAAGATGTTATTTCATTTAGCGCTTTAAGAATATTATTATTTTGTCTTTTCTGGACAATACTTAATTATATTTTTGGACTTTATTCTTTTAAATTAAGTCCATTTTTATTAGATTCTATAAAAGTATGCATAAAAAATACAAGTAAATTATTAATATCTATTTCATTATTATATTTAATCAATAGTGTATTCTTGAAGATCGAATTTCTAAGTAGTAACGATCCTATCTTTTCAATTAATTTTATTTTTATATATATATTATTTACTTGTATATTGCATATATCTTTAATTTTTGTTCTTTATAAAAAAGATTCATTTTCTAAAGAGTGGATTCTTATTGGGGATGACAATTATAAAGATATTATTAACAGAAATTTTCAAAATCCTAATTTTAAATTTAAATTAAAATTAGTTTCTAAACTTTCTGACTTAAATTTAATTGATTTTAGTAAAAATAACTATGAAGGAATCATAATAAGTTCTGATAAATTAGTAGAAAGTTTCGACTTCTCTTTCTTGCAAAAATATAATTTGTCTTTTATTTCCTTAAAAGATTGGTGTAGAAATTATTTACAAAGATACCCACCAGAATTTATAAGTTCTTATGATATTTTAAGAATTAATAGAATTCTCAAAGATAAAAGCTGTGAAATGCAATTAAAGAGAATTGCAGATATATTACTAAGTTTAATAATCTTGCTTATTTTTAGTCCTATATTATTCTTCTTTGGATGTTTGATTTTTCTCGAAGATAGGGGGCCAATAATCTATTCACAAATTAGAACAGGATATAATTCAAGGAGTTTTAGAATATATAAATTAAGAAGTATGTATGTTAATTCTGAAAAAAATGGAGCTACTTGGGCTATTAGCAACGATTCAAGGATAAGTAAAGTAGGTAAAATAATTAGAGCGACTAGAATTGATGAACTACCTCAACTTATATCAGTTTTAAAAGGAGAAATGAGTTTAATCGGACCCAGGCCTGAAAGACCAGAATTTGATGAATTATTACATAAGAAGATTCCTTATTATTATGAGAGATATTTAGTTAAGCCAGGATTAAGTGGATGGGCTCAAGTAAATTATCCCTATGGTGCAAGT
>MDTA01094049.1_pt1 | contig 28825 bp, 30 predicted proteins | sample 811151 | NCBI WGS metagenome assembly MDTA01 (sample SAMN05326648, study PRJNA326480) | marine metagenome | isolation source: seawater | place: Indian Ocean: South | collected 2010 | reverse complement strand
TGAGTAATCTAGATCAACAAAATATCTTGCAGTTGAAAGCCATAGTTTTACCTCATCCCTGTTTGAGCCTGCAATTGTTGGAACAATATTCACATACTCTTTTTTAGAGAGAGCCTTTTTTAGACCAATCTTAGGAATAACAATCCCATCATTTGTCAATAAAGGTAATTCATCATAAGAATCTCTTTCAGAATATATTTCAAAAAAATCTTTTGCAGAAATTGACAAAAGCATTTCTCTATCTTTTAAAAGATTTTCATTATTTGAAATATAAAAATTATTTTTTTCTTTTAATTTCTCTACAACCTCATAGCTTGTATATTTTGAAGTTGAGGATGGTTCTTTCTGCTTATAAGCATCCTCCTGTGATATTGAAGTAGTATATCCTGACATTGATATGGCTTTGTGGAATAGTCCTTTTGCTTTTTTTGACACCAACAAAGATAGAACATTATGACCTCCAGCAGATTCGCCAAAAATAGTAATGTTATTTGGATCCCCACCAAAACTATCTATGTTGTCCTTTACCCATCTTAAAGCCATTATTATGTCTAAAGTGCCAAAATTAGAGGTTTTGTCATCTCCAGTTTGATAATTTTGTATTGCGGGGTGACTAAACCAACCAAATGGACCTAATCTATAATTGACTCTAACTACAATTACTTTATGTTTTGCAACTACTTTTGAAAAATCATATAAATCTTTAAGACCAGAGGTATTTCCACCTCCATGAATCCAAAACATTACTGGTAACTTGGCTTTGTCAACTTTCTTAGGTGTAAATATATCTAAATATAAGCAGTCTTCTTTACCAACGAAGAAATCTTCTCCATCAACACCACCTAGGTTAGATGGTCTTTGTATACAAAAATTGTCGTTTTTCGGTGATATGTTAGTGGGATTTAATAACTTACGAGGTGCTTTCCATCTTAGATCGCCGATAGGTGGCTCAGCATAAGGTATATCTTCATAGAGAATTACACCTTTTTTTAGAGATCCGTTAACTGAACCACTGCTAGTAGAAATTTGGTCAGATGCATGAATTATGTTCAAGAAAAATGAGCCAAGTGTGATAAAAAGAAATAGTTTCATAAATTACTGTATTTTAAAATAAAACTTCTAAAATATGTATATAATTTCGGGATGTGGCGCAGTCTGGTAGCGCACTACACTGGGGGTGTAGTGGTCGTCGGTTCAAATCCGACCATCCCGACCATTTCACAAAAAAAAACAAAATTTTATTGAAATCAATGCTTATTAACATATAATCATTACTCACTTAATAGTGTAATTATTAAATAGTATTAAAAATACACATATTTGTTGCTATTATTTGTATTTATATGGTTTAATTAACATCTGTTAGAGGAGATCAGAGGATAATATGGCAAAGTTTATAAAATCTAAGTTTAAAGTTTTATGGGGAACAATTTTTAGTTTCTTTTACGGTTTTTTTGCAACTGACTTAGTTGCACAAGATAGCGAAGACGCTGGCGATGTTGCTGAGGAATCAGCAGATAATACTACTCTCGATCCAGGTGCTATCGCTGCAGCAGTTGCAGCAGCTGCAGCATTATTAGCAGCAAGTGACGATGGGGATGGCGCTGAAGCTCCAGCTCCAGCTCCGACACCTGTGCCACCTCCTGCACCTACACCGGCTCCAACGCCTGCGCCTACACCGGCTCCAACGCCTGCGCCAACACCGGCTCCAACACCGGCTCCAACGCCTGCGCCAACACCGGCTCCAACGCCTGCGCCAACACCGGCTACAGATACTAGTACTTCAACTGATACAAGTACTTCAACAGACACCAGTACTTCAACTGATACCAGTACTTCAACCGACACAAGTACTTCAACTGACACTAGTACATCAACAGATACTAGTACTTCAACCGACACTAGTACTGACACTAGTACTTCAACGAGCACAAGTACAAGTACAAGCACTAGTACCTCAACGAGTACAACTACTTCTTCAAGCGGTTAAGTTAATACTAATCAAATTTGAACTAAACAAAGCGACGTAAAGTCGCTTTGTTTACTTAATATATTTTTATGTCAACAACTATTCCATTTGGTTCGATATTTTGAATAGTTCTTAGTAACTTCTTATTTGAATCAAAAAAGTAATAATTTTTTCCTTTCCACCTTATTAAAGGCATATTAAACTCTTCTTCAACAACAATATCAATTTTAAAATGTTCATCACTCCTTATATTTAATGGAATTTTTTTTGTTTTATAATCAAAGACTCTATATTTATAAAATATATTCAAATAAGATGTTGGTGGATTAGAAAATTTTATTGAAGCAGATATCTCCTTTCCATCGATGACTGGTAGATTATCTAAATAATTTTTAAAATTCTTAATATCAATGTTATTTTGAAATCCGTACGTTTTAATTATTTTTCCATTATCTATCGTGTAAGTAAATTCATCGTTAAAACTATATACATCTGCTTGAAAGTTTTTTTTATTATTGATAAATGCCAATTTTTCGTCATCATTATTAATTGATATTATGTGAAAACTTTTTTGAGAATTTTTTTGAATATATTCTTGTGTAATTACTTCTGGTTGTTTAAAAAAAATGTCTTCTATTACAGACACATTAATAAGATTGCATCCATTTAATAAAAATAACAACAATAATATAGAAGCTTTACTGAAGAAACTCATACCATCCATTATTAATCTCTCTTTTAGTTGAATTAAAAATAAGTCCTGGAAGATCATTACCTACCTCCAATTTTGCAGCTCCATCTCTTGTAAGAGGCCTTAATTTAAAATTAAAGAGGTCTCCCCTATAAGAATTGCTAAAGAAGTCTAGTGGTATTTGAAAATAAAATCCTTTATCAAAACTACCTTCTCCATATTCTAATGCTGAAACATTAGTATTAGAGAAAAATATTCCTGCACGAAATCCATATTTGTTTTGCCTTGAAAGATCTAATGTATATCCAACGTCTCTTGCAAGATATTTTCCATAAGAGAGATTTACTATCATATCAAGCTTTGAAACAAAATAATTAAATTCAATATGGCCTGTTTGAGTTTCATAATCTAGTAAATCAAAAAGCTGACTGTATTCTCTTTTCTTAACAGAATACAAATTCATACCCAACGAATAATTTTTTGAAAATGGCTTGTAAAGAATCTCTCCACCAACTCCAGCATACATCTGTTCAAAAATACCGCCTGATAACTTCATATATATGTTCTTATATGGTGAAGAAATGTAATCAAGCTGTAATCGCGAAATGTATTCCTCTGAGTTTTGCAAATACTGAAGAATTTCAGTTCTTACATTAGGTAGATAAGGAGAGTCTGGTCGCGATACTTTCTCATCAAAATTGTCACTTATATTTATGCCAATTTCTGACAATAAAATTAAGTTTCTTGAAAACTGAATCTCAGAATTATTTTTTATACCAAATCCAAAATATCCAAATTTCTCTGGTGATCCAATATGTGATCTTAAATCAGGAGAGAAGTTTGAAAAAATTACTGGAAAGTTTACAGTAGGTTTGAATTCATGCTCAACGTAACTCATTTCACCTGAATCCGTTTGTGTATTATTCTGCAAAATAGATGTATAAGTATTTTCATCTAAATCTGATGTCTTGTATTTAATGCTATTTAACTCTACGCCTGTATTAATCTGAGACACCTTAATTGTTTTTAAATCATACGACGAACTTTCTTTAGCTATAAAAGCTGCTCTAGATGATAGTTGAATGGGATTCCTATAGTCAGATGCCGATATTGAGATTTCAAGATTTTCTTTTTTATTGTCTAAATTTGCAGTCTGAAGAAAAATATTATTATTATTGATATTTTTTAACAAGTTTCTATAAAAAGTATTCTTATCTGATGAGTTTACTTTATCCACCACAGGTTTAAATTTTTTCTTATTTTTAGTTTGTTTCTTAAAGACGCCTCCAAATGTAAAAGATAAATTAATCATATTTCCCTTAATGTATGAGAGTTCGATATTAATTAAATCATTTATGGGATAACTTAAACCTAAATTGAAATTAGAGTCTTTAAATCTATTTGGATTAGGCGCAAATGTTAAATTGCTATTTTCATAAACAGAAAAGATTGAATAATCAAAAGGATCATATTCAAATTTTGCTTTCAGTCCATTTGCATGAGGAATAAGTAACTCAAGCCCTCCAATATAATTAGCAGGACCCTTAAACCAAGTATTATATGAGGGTAATCCTCCTTGTCCATCTCCAGAATTTGGTTGCGGCCTAATTGAAAAAGTATCTTTAATTAACTTCAAAGGATTTTCAAATTCTTTTCCAGATGCAAATTGGCCCCAACCAACTCCATATGTTAATTTCAAATTTTTGATATTTTGAGTTGCAACAATATACTCACGTGAAAATAAACCAGTACCAGCGAAATCATCCAAACCAATCGCAATATTTGGTATGAAACTTTCATTATTATTCATTACAAATTTTACATTAAAACCCTTATCAAGAAATTTTCCTCTCAGGCTTCCAAAATATAAATCAACTGGTCTATAGTAAAAATAACTCGCTTCAAGCCAATCATAAGGTGTGACAGTCAGAGTGGCTAATTTCCATATATTATGCTTGTTAAATGTTAAATATATTGCACCTTCGCCTTTTGTTTCTGCTGAAGGAGTTTGGATAAGACCTGTTTGTCCAAAAGAATTAATAGTTGGATTTTTATCCGTATAAATATAATCTGTGTAATCTGATTTAACTGATATTGTACATACAGTTAAAAGTAAAAAAAAAAACTTCTCATTAATTTATGCTATTCAATGAAGCTAGTGATAGAGCTAGACTGCTAAAAACTTGACTAAATAATGCAGTTGATTGTAAATCAGCTACTGGGTCAATATCTCTTGGCACATAAATTAAAGAACCAGGTAATATATATTCAGTAGAATTTTGAAAGCTAAGAAGTCCGGGGTTAACATTTGAAGCATTTCCATTTGGATTTATTATAATTATATTTTTTTTAAGAGCGTGTTTTGTTAATCCACCAGATTCATCTACATAGTCAAAAATATTATTATCATCCTGATACATTCTTGTGCCTGGATTCATTACCTCGCCGAATACAAAAATATTAGAATTTATAGAAGGAATATATATTTCGTCTCCATCATGCACTTGAATATTCAATTTTGGATTATCATTTAAAACATCTATGTCTAGTTCAACACTCATTCTTCCAATTGTTTTAGAATCTTTATATTCTGATATTAACATTGCTATTGAAGAGTCACCTCCACTGTTACCAGATGTATTTTTTCCAAGATTATTAACTAAAAATGATATCAAATCTTTATATATTCTTTTATTAGTCTCTTCTTCAATTTTTTTTACAGAAAGCCGAGTAAATATCCCGCCAAGTGGATATGCATTAATTTTATAACCACCTGCTTTGTAAATTACATCTAACAATCTATCATCCTCTTTTAAAAAATAAGTTCCTGGATTATTAACATATCCATGAATCTTAACAGACCTGCTTTTTTCAGTAACAGGTTTGTAGTTAGGAACAAAGATATTGTCTCCAGCAATTAGCTCGAATTTATCTCTAGTGTCTTTATCTATAGGAACCGATATCTCACTGTTAAAATTCTTTCTAGAAATTTTAATATTTTCTTCTGCAGAAAAGTTTGATGTTAGTCCTTGAGCCAGCTTGATTGCTGAACCTAGACTAAATTCTTTAATTTCATATATTGCTGGATTAGAGATTGCCCCAGATATTGCAATTTGAGGTAACAATGGCCCAACAACTATTGAGTCACCACTTTTAAGTTGGAATTCTTGAGAAATATTACCATTGATGAAAATATCATATAAGTCAACATTTGCAATCAATTCATTGTTTCTTTTTACTTGAATATTTCTAAAACTTCCGTTTTCTGCAATACCACCTGCAGCATCCAAAGCATGTAAGATATTTGTATTTCCACTAATTGCATATAAACCAGGATTTATAACATTCCCAACAATCAAAATTTGAATATCACTAATACCTGTTAAAGTTAAAAACGAATTCGATCCAGGCAATTTTTGTTTAACCTGAGCATCAATTAAATCTTGAGCTTTACTTATCTCGAGACCAACTACAAAAATCTTCCCAACATTAGGAATATTAATTGAGCCCTCTCTCTCAACTTGAATATCTGTGATCTTTGAATTTGAGCCAATAATTTGTAGTTTTAATCTATCACCAGGATTTATTATATAGCCTGAGGAAAAACTTGGATCGTTAATAGGCATAAAGGAAGATTGAATAGAACTAAAAAAACTATCTCCAAACCTTTTTAATTCATTATCATCAATATCTTTTGCAGCATATTTCTTTTTGACTTCATCTATTTCTCTTACCAATCTCTCTAAAGTCTGAAATGGCAATTCTTGTTTAGTATTTGGAGATCTGTAGATATAATCAGGCTTTTCACCTGATTTATTTGCTTCATCAAGCACATCATCTTTTATGTTACTGGGAAGACTGTTAATGAAGTCTTCATCTAAGGACTGAGACAAAAGGCTAAATGAAGAAAATAGCAAAGTTATAAAAATATAATTATTAGTTCTCATGATGCACATTATAGATTATGTTCAAAGTTTTTACTCAATTTAATAATTTTTTAACAGAACTAGCAGCTTTAAATTTAATCTTTTCCATTGTCTGTATTTTGTATTCAACTTTTGTTTTTGGATTTCTTCCTACTCTAGATTTAGTAATATGTTTATAAAAAGTTCCAAATCTAGTAATCTTTTGATTTTTATTTTTGATATTTTTTTTTAACTGATTCAGGAATGTTTCAAAAAATTCACTAGCTTCTTTTCTATTAAGGTCTGTAGAAGATTGAAGATTTTTTATTATATCGAGTTTTCTCATTTCTATTTGTTCTCAATACCTGGGATTACAATACCCTCAATAGAGTAAGCTAAATTAATAATCTCTGACCGTATAGCTTCAACTTCTTTATCTGTAAGTGTTTTCATTAACGATTGAAAAACAAATCTATACCCAATCTTAACTTCATGAGTTTTTTGATTAACAAAATAATCAAAAATAAATTTTTCTTTCAAGTATTCATGGCTATATTGATCAATTAAAGATTCTAAATTTTTAATATTTTCAATATTTTTAGATGCAAATGACAAATCACGGTAAGTTGAAGGAAATTCTGATACTTCTCGAAAAATTGGTAAATTTTTAAACGTTATTTTTTTCTTTTTTAAATTAATTTTTTGAATGTTTAAAGAATCAATTGGCATTTCAAAGTAGATAATTTCATTGTTAATTTTAGAATCTACAATTTCTCGGGGAATAACTTCTATATCAAACGATTCATTATTACTTATACTTTTCAATACATTATTTAAATATGCGGTATTGATTCTCTTCTTAAAATCATGATAGTTTTTTCCGACAATACCACTTGCAATAATACCAACCTTCTTTTCTTTTATAATGTCATTGTTTTTTGTATAAACATCCGAGATCTCAAATAGTTTTATACAATCTTTTTGTCTATTTTCATTAAAAACAAGATTTTCCAAAAGAGATTTCTTAAGTGAAGTTCTTAAATAAGCTTTATTTTGATCAAGTGGATTATCAACTTTTAAAGCGTTTTCAAATGAATCTGAAACAAATGGTTGATTTATAACCTCATGAAATCCGTTAGTGATTAGCATTTTTTTCAGATAACTTTCTTTTGACGACGATTTAACCTTTTTAAAACTTGACATATCAAATTTTGTTTTTTTGATGTTATCAAATCCAATTGCTCTACAAGCTTCTTCTGCCAAGTCATTATGATTGGAAACGTCGTGCCTATGTGATGGAACTGTTATCTTATTATTGTTAATTTTAAATCCGAGTTTTGTAAAACATTCTCTGTAATAATCTTCATCAATTTCTATACCAAGAATGCTGTCAATTTTTGATGGATCAAAAATAATTTCTTTTGATTTTTTAGAATGATAAATCTTTGAGCATAATTCAACTTTCTCAATTTCAGCATGATCATCAACAATATTTATAAATCGCATTAGTGCAAGTTTATTCAATAAAGGATCAACGCCTCTTTCAAATTTATATGCAGCCTCAGAGTTAATGTTATATTTTACAGTTTTACCAATGATGAACTCAGGCCTAAAATATGCACTTTCAATTAGAGCGCTTTTAGTCTCATAAGAACAAGCAGTTGAATTGCCGCCCATAATCCCAGCTAAATTAATAGGCTTGCTTTTCATAGAGAAAATATAATTCTTCCCATTTAAATTCATTTCATCATTAAGTAAATTTACGAATTTTTTATCTTCATTAATTTCTTCAAGAACAAGCTTTCCATCAATTTTTTCAAAATCATAACAATGAGTAGGTTGACCAATTTCATAAGCAAGATAATTTGATACATCTGTAAAAAAATTTATTTTTTTGTTATCAAGATTTATAAAATAATTTTCCAAGTAATCTTTATATTTTCTTGGTGTACTTTTGATATTTATTTTTAAAAATGAGATGCTAGGACAGAAATTTTCCGCTTTATTTTCAAAATCAAAATCAAATTCTGCTATCTTAGTTTTATAAAAATTCTCTTTGTTTTTAATCTTATAAAAAATACCAAGATCTCTTACCAAACCAAAAACCGACAAACAGTCTCCTCTATTAGGAGTAAACTCAATATCAAAAATTTCATCTTTTATAGAATGTTCATGACCTAATTGGAAAAGCTTGTCTGAAATTTCATTAATTTCAGGTAAAGTTCCATCAATGTAATTCAAAATATCTTTATAGGCAATTTTCATTTGAATTGTGATAAGAAATCTATATTAGATTTATAAAAATCTCTAATGTCTTTGACACCAAATTTGAGCATTGCAATTCTTTCAATGCCAAGCCCAAATGCCAAGCCACTATATATTTCAGAATCAATATTACAGTTTTCAAGGACTATTGGATTTACTATTCCACATCCAAGAACTTCAAGCCATTTCCCTTCAACAGACAAAATATCAACTTCAGCAGATGGTTCTGTAAATGGAAAGTATGAAGGCCTGAATCTTATCTCAACATTTTCACCAAATAGTGTGTTTATTATTTTATAAATTAAATGTTTTAAATTAGAAAAATTTATATCTTTATCAATACAGATTCCTTCAATTTGATGAAACATAGGAAGATGAGTTGAATCATCATCTTTTCTGTAGACTTTACCTCCTGAAACGAAGGCAAATGGTGGTTTATTTTCAAGCATAGCTCTTATCTGAACTGGGGAAGTATGAGTCCTCAATAACTTAGACTTTTTTTCGATATAGAAAGTATCATGCATTTGTCTTGCTGGATGCATTTTTTGAATATTTAGCATATCAAAATTAAATTTTTCTGATTCTATTTATGGACCACTTTTATCTTCGAAACCCATTGATACTAGAAAATCTATTATTGAATTCCTCATTAGGTTGATAGGATGCTCTGCACCTGGATCCAAATTAAGATTTGGTAGGTAAATATCCTTTTTGAGTGACATTAAAGAGAATTAATTTAATGAAGACTTAACTATTTTTTTAAAAGTTGAATAATCTGAGATAGCGATATCAGATAATATTTTTCTATTTAATTTAATATTTTTTTTTGACATTGAATTCATGAGTGTTGAATAAGACATGTCCATTCCTCTTGATGCAGCATTTATTCTAGAAATCCAAAGAGACCTAAAAGCTCTTTTTTTATTTTTTCTATCTCTAAATGCATACTGTAAAGACTTGATTTTTGATTGCTTGGCAGTTTTATATAATCTACTACGAGCTCCATAATATCCTCTTGTACTATTTAGAACTTTTTTATGTTTAGCTTTTGCAGTAATTGATTTTGTAACTCTTGGCATAATTAATTTAAAAGTTGAGAGGCCATCTTTTTGACAGTCCCTTCAAGTTTATTCAGTCCCCTATTATGTCTTTTTCTTTTTGATGACTGTTTGGTTAAAATATGATTCCTGTTTGCACTCCTGCTTTTAATGGATGTCCCTGTTCTTTTGAACCTTTTACTGGCACCAGAATGTTTCTTTAATTTGTATCCCATATCAAGCTAACCTATTTCTTTTTTAAGGGGGATAGTACCATTTGAAGTTGTCTTCCTTCAAGCGAAGGTTCTTGATCAACCTGCGCTATATCCTGTAAATCTATCCTCAATCGATTGAGAAGTTCCAAGCCTAAATTACTATTTAAAATCTCTCGCCCTCTAAATCGGACGCTTATTTTAGTCTTATCTCCACAATTAATAAAGCTTTTAATTTTTTTAAGTTTTATGTTGAAATCTCCTATATCAGTAGATGGTCTAAATTTAATTTCTTTAACGGTAGTTCTTTTAGATTTTCCTTTTGATGATGAAGCATTTTTTTTCTTCAAAAAAATATGCTTACCATAGTCCATAATCTTACAAACAACCTGTTCTGAATCAGGTGATGAAACTTGAACAAGATCAAGCTGCTTTTCTTGTGCAAATTTTAGAGCCTCATCAATACTTTTAAGGCCTAACTTTTCCCCATCATTATCTATCAAGATAACTTTAGATGCAGTTATCTTTTGATTAATTGGTACAGGCTTTTTTTTAATATTAGCTATGGTGATACCTTTAACAGATTTAGACTTGAATAATCAAAAGAATTAGTTTTTTGTGATACGAATTTTCATTATTGATTTAGATTTTATACTATAAGTGTTATCCATATCAAACCATTATCATGGTTGTAAGAATGTTTTTTCCCATTCATTTTCATTAATTAATTCATATGAGGTTCTTTTATTAAGCCTTGTATCTTTACCTTCCCAAAACTCAAAATAGAAAGGTGAGATAGATATTCCACCCCAATTATCTGGTCTTTTAGGATTGTTATCTTTATAAAGCTCAAGATTCTCCTCATAAATTTTAACAATTGATTCATATGAATCAATTTTTAATGACTGATTAGAGGTTACAGCAGCTATGTTTTTACTGTATTCTCTTGAATAATAATGCTCATCTGAAATGATGTTTTCGCTTGGTTTTGCAGTTCCTTCAATTCTTATTTGAATATTGATTTTATTCCAATAGATCACACAAGAAACATATGGATTATTTAATATCTCATGGCCCTTTCTACTATTAAAATTGGAAAAAAAAATTAATTTATTATTTTTTACATACTTTAAATTCACATATCTTGAGCTTACTTTGTTATTTAGTGAGGTTGCAATGACCATTGCATCTATAACCTCCTGATTTTGCTTAAATGCTTTCTTATACTCAATATTTAAAATTCTAAAAGGCTCACCTGTATTTTGTTCAAATATTATTTTTTTGTCAGTCATCTTGGATGCTTCTGGTATTCAAAAATTGACCAACTTTACCTAAATTTTTTCCAATAATTGCTAATGGAAAAAATATACCATTTCGATACATAGAATAAATATCTTCTCTCAGTTTATTAAATAAGGCTTGTAAAGAAAATGTAGTGCTTACTCCACCGATAAGTTGATAAGTAAGAAATTTATTAACATTTTTAACTCGTGATGAGTTTATTTTTAGTAAATGTCTAATCATAAAATCATAATCTCCAGCAATCTTAAATTCTGTATTGAATCCATAGTTATCAATGATAGACCTTTTAATAAAAAATCCCGGATGTGGTGGCATCCAGCCTAGATAAAGTTTGAATTTTTTGAATGGTCCGCTTTTCCATCTCCTAAAAATAGAATTATTTGCATCATTTCTCAGTAACAAAACATTTCCAAAAACAATATCTATATCTTTATTAAATTCCTCCATTACAGCATCCAGTGAATTATTATCTACAAAAAAATCGTCAGAATTTAAAAAACCAATAACATCACCATTGGCAACTCGAATACCTTTATTATAAGCGTCAAATATTCCTTCATCAGGTTCAGAAATATGAATGTCAATTTTTTTTTTGTGAGACTTTATAATTTCATTTGTATTATCAGTGGATTGACCATCTATAATAATATATTCGATGTTTTTATAACTTTGAGACTCAATAGAGTCCAATGTTTTCTTAATTGTTTTTTCACTATTAAAACATACTGTTATTAAAGATAATCTCATTATTCTGTCCAATTAATTTTCTTACAATTTTCGAGAGCTTTTTCAATATTCATTCCATTTTCATCTTTTTTAGATAATATAATTTCTGCAAAATTTTCTGTTACAAACTTTGGTGGTTTAATAGATATCTCGTTTTTCTCATTGTAATCTCCTAAACAGATATATTTAAAAGTTGTATCCTCGATTGCATAGAATCCGTGAGCGCAATAAGGCGGAATAAAGTAAATACTTTCAGCTGATGATATTTCAAAATGATATAAGTTGCCAAAATCATTTCTTGAAGAATCTAAAGGTATTATAAAGTCGATAATACTTCCGTTAGATACCTGAATATATTTTGATTGTGCGAACGGGGGTAATTGAACATGCATACCTCTGAACACATTTTTCTTAGAAAAAGACTCTTTATAAGAAATATTATTTTTAAAGTCCTCAAAATTAATAGCATTGAATCCTCTTTCGTCAGTGTATTTATAACTATCAAACTTAGAAATAATATCTTTTGGAAAACCTTTCATAGATATTAGTTATTATTTTTTGAGGGCCTCAAGATCTGACAAAGTCATTTCCTCAATCAATTCATCAATTGAAACTTTTGGAACCCAGCCTAACTCTTTCTTTGCCAGAGAAGCATCTCCCAACAATGTATCAACCTCAGTTGGTCTAAAGTATCTTTTATCAATTTTCAAAATTATATCGCCTTTCTTAATACAGGGAGTTATAGAGGTATTCGAATTCAAAACAACAGCAAATTCCTCAACCCCTTCTCCTTCAAATTCAACTTCTAATTCAAGAATTCTACATGCCTTAAGAAAGAAGTCTCTCACAGAAATCTGATTACCAGTAGCAATCACATAGTCTTTAGGTTGTTCTTGTTGAAGCATTAGCCATTGCATTTCAACATAATCAAGAGCATGACCCCAATCGCGTAATGCATCTATATTACCCAAGTATAGACAGTTCTGATAACCATAAGCTATTTGAGCTAGGCCTCTGGTTATTTTTCTCGTTACAAAGGTTTCACCTCTTCTCGGCGATTCATGGTTAAATAAAATACCATTGCATGCGAAAATTTTATAAGCCTCTCTATAATTTCTTACAATCCAATATGCATAAAGTTTTGCTACTGCATATGGAGATCTTGGATAAAAGTGTGTTTTTTCACTTTGTGGCATTTCTTGAACTAGGCCATAAAGTTCTGATGTTGAGGCTTGATAAAATTTAGTATGATGATTTAAGCCCAAAAAATTTATAGACTCAAGGAGTCTAAGAGTGCCGAGTGCATCAACATTTGCAGTGTATTCAGGAGATTCAAAAGACACACCAACATGAGACTGTGCACCAAGATTATATAATTCATCTGGTTTAATCTCGCTTATTAGTCTTGTTAAGTTAGAACTATCAGTTAAATCACCATAATGCATAAAAAAATTATTACTATTTTGATGAGGATCTTGATAAATATGATCAACTCTCTCAGTGTTCAAAGATGATGATTTCCTTTTAATACCATGAACTTCATAGCCTTTCGACAATAAAAGCTCAGCTAAATATGATCCATCTTGTCCTGTAATGCCTGTTATTAGCGCTTTTTTCATAAGCTATTATAGTCTGATGTACTTATAAAAATCATTCTTTAAAGAATTTTTTAGTTTCACGTTATTTTTATTTTTAAAAGTATGATTTGAGGATTCTTTCTTTAGCTTAAGTATCAGTTCTTTATCTAATTCATCGATATCATATATCACTTTACAAAGTCCTTTTTTTTCAAATTCGGTTGCAATATCTATTTGATGATCGTTTATGTGTTCTTTAAATTTAGATAATCTTGGAATAACAATTGGAAATTTGCCAAGCTGAGCAATTTGGAGAAGAGTTCCAGCTCCAGCATGAGTTATTATTAAATCAGACCTTTCTAAGAGATAGGCAAATTCTTCTCTGTTGAAGAAAGCTTTTACCTCATTTGATTGATTTAGATTGCTTTTTGAATTGCCAAACTGAACAAAAAAATTATCGAAGTTATCTTTTATTAGTAAGTCGACTTTATTTAGCAATCTTTCAAAATGTCTGCCATCATTGCCTATAGTTACAAATATCACAATAGACCACCATAGTCCTTTGCTTTTGGAAAAAATTTCTTGAGTTTTGGCCATTGAATATAAAAATCGTCAGCAAAATAATATATTAATCTTCCTGTCAAAGACGGAGTTGAAACTCTTGAAAAACTCTCAACAAATATAGTTTTAACACCAAAGAACTTACCAATAATACAAAAAACTAATGCTGGAGCAGCTCCTAAACTAAAAATAACCTTTGGTCTAAGCTTCATCATAATCATAAATGCTTCAAAAATATTCAAGAATTGTTTCAAATTTCTTTCTGCATGGGTAATAAACAGTGTTCTGTTTTTCATAATATGGTCAAGATCTGTTCTGTCATTCATCACAAATAAATAATTGTAATCAGTGTATGATTCAGAAAATTGGAGTGCTTGAGCAAGGTGTCCACCACAAGATGAAACTATTATTACTTCAGTTTTGTCATCAAATTTGTTTAATTCATCTAAAAAACTTTTCATTAATCAACCTTCTGTTTTTTTAAAATGGTCCTATAAATATTGATCTAGTAAGCTAAATATATTTTTCATTGTTATACTAATTTATCAGGTTCTACTTCGCCTTTTAATATTCTTCCTCCATAGATTATAGAATTATCTTTAATTTTTGCTCCAGGCAAGATAATACATTTACAGCCAATCCATACATTGTTACCGATTAAAATTTTGCCAACAATAAGATCAAATTTATCACTTTTAAAATTATGGCTGCCTGTTTCAAAAAAAACGCCTTGAGAAATACAAACATTATCACCAATATAAACTTTACCAATATTGTCTATCCATGAGCCCTCACCGATCCAAACATGATCACCAATCTCTAAAAACCATGGATACTTAATTTGAACTTTGGGTTTTATAATAAAACCATGTCCAATTTTTGATCCAAATAGAATCAATAAATATCTTTTAAAAATAATCGGGTAAGGCAAAAAACCCTCAAAAAATATTCTTGAGCAGAAGTACCATGACACTCTTTTTAGGAACGATCCTGGATTATATTCAGGATTTTGAAAATTCTTTAGATTAAACATCCTTTTTTAGGGCTTTACTGTATGTTATTGCCATAGCAGAAAGTATAACAAAACTTGTTATTGTGCTACCCAAGATCCCATGACTAAATGTTGAGATTATGAATAAAACTATTAGAGAGTTTAATCGTATTGCATAAATCTTATTTACTTCACTGATAGCATTTATTTTTTTTCTCCATAAGCTTTTTAAAAAAATAAATATCAAAATTAAACCAAATAGACCAGTAGTTACAAGTATTCTTATCAATTCATTATGAAAACCAATTGCTGGATATATTCCATTGTTACCCATAATGATGTTCTCCATATGAAAACATACTAATGGCAGTACTCTACTGCAATTAATATTTGTAGAAAAATCAATTCCAAAGCCTCTACCAAATAACCACTCAGAAATTGTAAATGAATTTGCGACGTCATAAAAAACTATAAATGCTAATAGTCTTGCTTCTGATTCAATTGCAGAAACTCCAAAATTACTGCTAATATCACTTGCTCTAGAGAAAAAAACTAAAGAAATTAACCCGATAAAAATAGCTCCTAAGAAAAAATAATATTTAAGAATTCTTCTTTCAATCAGACCGGCTTTAATAGATTGTATTAATAAGAAACCTATAGCAATGCCACCTGCCAACATACTCGCTCTACCTTGAATGAGAATAAAACATAAAAAAAGCATGACAAAAAGTGGAATGTATCTCTTTAAATCTTTGAATGACATTGGAAGTAGCAAGATTAAAGCAACCATTGATATCAAACCAATGTCTCCTCTAATAATAATGTTCATATAGTTGAATTGGAAGATAAAAGACAACGTCATTATCATTAAAACAGTAAAAATAATAACCTTTGCGATTTCATCAATTTTGGGTGAAAAAAGTCTATCAAATAAAACAAAACATGGAAAAACTGAAAGCATAAATATAGGTTTTAAATCTATTAATGAAGCTGTTGATACTGCGCTTAGTGAAACGCTAGAAATGAAAACAAGAGCACAGTATAAAACATAAATAAAAATGTAAAACGATGCTTTAAACTTAAATATCTGATTCACGCCAGAAAGCAAATAAAAAATGGCTGCAGGTATGGCCGCAAGAGCTCCTAGTCGAAATATATGAATGAATAAAAATGAAAAAAATAAAAAATTATATTTTTTGATCTTAATCATTTTTAACTAGTTTACCTTCGGGTAAGTTAATGCTGTAATCAGCAATACTGTTTAACTCAATCTCATGTGAAATCAATATAACAAGTTTTTCTTTTGATATTTCTTTTAATAAATTTGATAGTTCTCTTGATGTTTCTTTGTCTTGAGCCGAAGATGGTTCATCAAGAGCAATCATGTCAAAATCATTATAAACAGCTCTGGCTATATTTATTTTCTGATTTTGTCCACCTGATAACAAAGTCCCTTCATCTCCGATAATTTGATCACCAGATTGTTCGTACATGTTTGTTAAATTTATAGAATCTAGAATTTTAACAAATTTATTTTGTGGTAAATCTGTTCTTCCAAAAGATATATTTTCTTTAATTGTTCCTGATTCTATAAATGAGCTTTGAGGAACGTAAACTAGTTTAGGATCATGATCGATTCGCCTGAAAGATAGTTTTCCAATAGAAGGTTCAAGAAAGCCTAACATCAAATGTAAAAAGGTAGATTTCCCAACTCCATTTGGTCCTTGAATAGATATTAAACCCTTTGTGGGCAGTTCCATAGATAAATTTTTTAATAATTTATTTTTTTTATTTTTATCATAGTCAAATGACAAATTCTGTATTTTTATCAAAGGGTCATTGAAATCATTAGATTCATAATATTGAATATATTCCTTTTGATAGATTTCATTTTTAGGTAAATAATCTACTAAAAAGTTTGCTGCAGCTATACCAAACTGCATTTTTGCAAAAGATTGTGTCATTCTATTTAATGATGGATAAAGCCTATATGCAACGAGTCCAAAAACAGCTGTGGTTGAAAATGAAATATCATAGGTTATTAAGGAAAATCCAAAGACAAAAGCTATTAATCCAAAAATGACTATCTCCATTAGATTTATAGTAACTCCTGAAACTGTTGCAGCCCTTGCTAGAACATTTGCGATTTTTATAGATGCTAATTTAAATTTACCATCGAATCGATCTTCTTGTTTTAAATTTTTTATTACTGCAAAACCTTTCAAAAATTCAGAAACTGGTTTTAATAAATCAGTTTGAAGCTTTAATCTCAATCTTCCAAGATAGCCTTGAATGATTGATACAAAATATATAACTAGCAACAGTAATAAGAAAAGAGTGCTAAACAATAATAAAAATTTAGTGTCACTAATATAAAAAATCAGAAAAACTAGTGCGCTTGCTACAACGAGTTCCGAGATAAAATGATTAAAGGGTATTAAAAATTGATTCCTAAAATTCACTATTTCTACTGAAAAAAGCTGTAAGGTTTTATTCTTACTAATTGCGCTTAAAGATTGAAAATTATTATCTAATAAATTTTTAAAAGTTGCTCTTTCTATTCCAGAAACAGACATCATTAAAAGAATATTTATAAGAAACTTAAGTATGATTATTAACAAATTCTTTAGAAGAAAAACAATACAAAAAATAACAATTAATACATTTGTTTTATCAGGCGTTATATCAATATCAATATTTAAAAATGCAATGAAGTTATTAAGAATATAAAAAAACTCTGAATCTGGACTGCTATCAAACAACATTGGAATAAAAGATATTGCTGCCATTTCTAGCAATCCTTGAGTTAATATAAATCCAATCACTAGAGACAAATATAATTTGTATCTGATGTCTAAAAAATTATATAGCTTGCCTAAAGAGTTCATTTTTATTTTTTTTATAAATTATTCCAATATTAAACTTAAACAGAAACTTTATAAATCATTTATTGAATCCACAATTCTTTTCGCAGCTTGGCCATCACTTTTAAACCAAAATTAAGATATAAACTCTTCGTACTGAGGGATTAGAGAATTATCTTGAAAGATTTTATGCAAGTCATCATATAAATTGTCAAGTTTTGATAAATAACCCACCCATGCAGGACACCATACAGATCTTTTCATATTATCACTGTGCCAATTTGATGACGGCCCTTGCAGAAGACAGTTTGCATCATTGTATGCTTGGTGTTGACTGAACCATGGCGGTAGCTCGTTAGCATCTTCAATGTATATAAAAGGTTTTTGAAAGTAATTTACATCAAATGAACTTTGGCTATTTAAAGAGATGCCTAACGACATATTTTTATACATAGAAAAAGTGTCATATGGAGATGTATCAATAATTTTTGCATTTTTACTTTCCCAGAATTCTATTTCTCTTTGAGGATCTTCTGTATTAAAAGTTAGTGGATGTATTTTTATCAAAGGAGTGCACCCAAAGCTTTTAACTATATTTAAAACTCTTAAATTCAATTCCTTGTGCAAGTTTTTGAAATAATTAGCCCTTTCTTTTGGGAGAAATCTACACCAAGCATCTATTTTTTTGTCGAATGCGTATATTGTTTTTGGAAATAGGACAATTATTTTTTCATTCTCAGATAAATCATATTTCTTCCTAAATTCTATATTTTTTATTGCTTTCTTTGGCGGATAATCATATAAAATTGAGCCTGTAATTTTTATACTATCTCTTCTTTGTCTTATTCTAAAAAATTTTTGAAGTTTTGAAGATCTTGGAAGCAACGACCCCGACTTATAAAAGTATTTTTTATGATATGAAGACTTAACACAAGCAATATTTGCAAAATTGTTACATTGATCTGTTCCACCAGCTGAGTCAAAACTAATAATTTTTTTTCCAAGTAATCTTAGTAAAAAGAGTGCCATAGTATATTGTTTGTCTGCACCGCAAAAAATATACTTTTTGGAAATACATTTTCTAATTAAGTCAAAATTATTTAAAAAAGTTTTAAAACGATATTGCATTAATAATTTATCCTTCAAAAAATCCTCTGGGTATCCTCTTGAAAAATTTTTATCAAGTGGAATTAGCAAACAGGGTTCGAAACCTTTTTGGATTAGTTCGTCAAGAATAGACAATTCTCTGTATGGATTATATTTAATGTATCTTCCTGATACCAAGGCTATATTATTCATGAATTTATAATAAATTTGTTGATTTCAATAGCTGCTTTTTTAGATATTTTTTCCCAATCATGATGTTCTAATATATATTTCTGTGCATTGGCACCCATCTGTTCTCTCAAAACATTATTGTCAATCAATTGCATTAATTTTTTTGTTGCATCATCTTTTTGAGAATATACATCACCAAAATCAGAATTTTTTGCATCATTAAAGTAACAGCCTTCACTTATAATAATTGGTTTTTTGAAAGCCATCGCTTCTATTATTGAATTACTAAAGCCTTCATTCCTTGAAAAGTGACAATAAATGTCAGCATTTTCATACAACCAATTTTTGTCATTGCCCTCAACTAGACCTGTAAAAACTATTTTATTTTTTATACTTTTTTTATGAAATTCTTTAGGAGAAAGATTTAAATAATCTAGGTTATTTTCTTTTAAAATTAAATTTATTTTTTCAAAGTAATCACCGTCCTTAGGTCCAGCTATTATTAAACATACAGTTTTTCCATTCTTAATTAAATCTTTATAAACATCTATTAATGTATCGATTCCCTTCATATGATGAATTCTTCCCATGAATAATAATTTATTTACTTCATTATCGTTTTCATTAAACTTGTAATCATCATTAATCTCTCTGTTAGTACTAATAATTTTATCTGTTCCAGTTTTGATTATCATCGGAGTATTTTTGAATTGATGAAATTTATGGCACAACTCTTCTTCTTCTTTTGAAACATAATGTATTGATGAATGTTGAACTATTCTTCTTGCTATAAATCTCCAATAGATGTTTTTTTTTATAGTCATTTGACTCCAAACCCATGGAGTTAATTTTCCAGTTGCAGCAATGATGAGTTTCTTATTATAAATTTTCGAAGCTATGTAAGCAGCAATCGTAGGGAAGTTCCATATTGATCTACAATAGATGACATCAAAATTTTTGGCATTTTGTAAAACATATATAAACAGAGGTATAGAAAAGTGCCAACCACTCGAATTAAAAAAATCAAAAAGTTTAATCCTCGAAAAGTATATAGTTTTTATTCCGTCAAGCTTTTTTATATTTTTGTTAAGTTTGTATTCAGATCTATCTTCAAGTCCTGCATTTGTTGTCACAACTTCAATTTCAAAGTTATTTTTTGTTAAAAAGTAATTTAAGCTTCTCAATGCTTGAATAGGTCCCCCAAACTTAGACGCAGGATAGTATGTTGGAACAATACACAGTATTCTTTTTTTATTTCTAATCATTAGAATTATTTACATGCTCATTCAACAGATATGCAGCATGATTATAAGCAATTTCTTGAGCATCAGAAGTCATTCCAGCAATATGAGGAGTTAATAAAACTTGCTCAGAATCTAATGAAAATTTGAAAAGACTGCTATTTTCAAATCCAAAAATTTCTTTATCAACAACATCTGACGCAATTGATGATTTAGGATTTTGTTTTAAAAAATTTATTAGGTCATCTTCATTAATTAGTTCTCCTCTCGAGGTGTTAATGATGGATAATGAATCTTTACAGCCTTTAAAAAAATCTTTATTAAAAAAATACTTCGTTTCTTCGGTTACATGAACATGAATGCTTAAGACATCAATTAAACTTTTTACTTCGTCGAGATTATTTACTTGGTTAAATTTCTTGTCTATCTCAACATACGGATCATACACGAATATATTTGAATCAAATGCATCACAATATCTAGCAAACTTTTTACCTAATCTTCCAAAGCCAAAAATAAGAATATTTAAATTGTTTAGTTGCCTTCCTATATATGGTTCATAATTCCATATATAATTTTTTGTTGATTGTTGAGCTGGAACTATTTTTCTGATGGATGCCATCATTAATGCAAAAGCATGTTCAGCTGTTGACGAAATTTTGTTTATAATAGCTAGCTCCTTGGTCAGAGAAAGTAATTTAATTTTTTTAAGATTAAGATACTCTTTATCAATATGAACTGTTCCAGTAGATGCAGTACAAACAATCTTTAATTTTTTTGCATTCTCAAGAATATTTTTTCCAATGTAAACTTTAGATTTGTTTGGATTAGTAAATATTGCATCGTAATTATGAATTATTTTCTTCACATCATCTTCAGAAGGATCCTCTAATATATCCAATGCGCCTATTTTTCTTAAATTAGTCTCTAAGCCAGCTATATGCTTTATTGGAGTAATGCATAAAATTTTCATTCTTTTTCTGCAATAATTAACTCAGCCAACATAAAATCATATTCAGTGTCTATATTAATAGCTCTTTCTGGAGGTAGAATATAACCTTTGCTGTTGTCGCCACCATATCTTTTATTATCAATCATGAGATAGTCTCTTCGCATGCAGTATATAGAACCGCTCCTAATATAAGCTTTTGGCTTCAGATCCTGTCTCCTTGCCTCATTAGGCTCATCAACACAGAAATCCTTAATGTATCCGTTCTCTAATTTTTTTATTCTTGCTGGATGATGATCATCCAACTGATGAACTGCGATCACACCGTCAGCATTACTTTCAATATTATCTTTAATAATATTATCAATATCGTCCGCATTCTTAAGAGGGTTCGTACACATAAGTTCAACAACATAATCATATTTTTTATTATTTTTTTCTTCCATAAAAAATACTGCATGTTGTAATGCCGCAGCTGAAGAAGCAGTATCTGATGACAATTCATCAGGCCTCTTGAATGGAGTCTCGGCTCCATACTTATTGGCAACTTTAATTATCTCAGTTGAATCTGTAGATACTATATAGTCTTTAATTAATTTTGACTTTAAAGCCTCTTCTATAGTGTATGCTATTAATGGTTTCCCAAAAATTTCTCTAATATTCTTATTTTTTACTGATTTAGAGCCACCTCTTGCGAGTGTAATGCCTAAAATCTCCATAAATTTAACCTATACCCTTCCAGGTATTGCCATTTTCTGTGTAATGATGATCAGCTGATAGACTTGGCGCATAAATGTACGATTTCCCTTTTTTCACTATATCAATTGCCCAATATCTATCCTCCTTGCCAGTTAAATTTTCATTAAATGGAAATTTAGTGATGTCGGATTTCTTAAAAAAAGATAAGGCATTATGAAAAAAATATCTCTCTTCTATATCACTGAACATATTTACAACTTCTTCTTCTATAAAGTGGCTCCACAAATATCTTTTAGAGATCCTCTTTCCATTATAAAAAGGCGTTTGATTCCCAAATACTGCGATGTGCTCTTGTAAGTACTGCTTTACTAATTCTTCCGGGAACTCTCGAAGAACACAGTGGCTAGATATTATCAGAACATATTTTCCTGAAGCATTAGAAATCCCCATGTTAAGAGCTTTTCCTGGTGAGTAATCCTCAATTTGAATTACCTTAGTAGATGTATATCCTTTTGAATCTGAAAGAGTAGGGTCATGTTGAAAGGTTTTTACTATTGGAATTGTTTCGTCAGTTGACATATTATCAATAACAATTATTTCTGGGGACTCAATATTATCCAGAACAGACTGAATGCAATGCCCTATCCATCTATCTTCATTTCTTGCTCTAATTACAACTGAAATTTCTACTTTACGACTCATAATCTGCTGGCTCCCATCTTCCTCTGTAATTTTTTACTGTATCAGTCTCGATATCTATAAAATCAATGCCATGATTGATATTCATTTTTTCACTTTCTTGAATGTTTTTAACCATTAATTCAAATTCTGCTGGATCCAAAGCAAACTTATTATCTCTATCCGGGAGATTTTTGTCAGTTGTAAAGTGCTTTTCGATGACGCTCACGCCATAGGATAACGATATTGAAGGCGCAATTAAACTTTGAGTATGATCACTTAATCCAATATTTTCATGTAAAGAATTTAACCATTCTAATCTTGGTAAATTCGATTTTTCACTAGGGCATGGATACGAAGAAATGCAATGCATTAAACAGTAATTATTTTTGTTATTTTTAAATACTTGATTGGCATAAGTCACTTCACCTTCAGTTGATGCTCCTGAGGAAAAATATATTTCATCAAAATTTTCTGAACAATAATTTATAAGTTTTTTATTTGCCACTTCATGAGATGGTATTTTTATACTATTTATATTCAAATCTTTAACAACCTTAGCTCCGTTGGTTCCAAAGACACTTATAAGAAATCCAATATTATTTTCACCACATATTGATTGAAGTTCTAAAATTTTTTCAGGATTTAGGGCTGCTTTTTCATATATTTCTCTTCTTCCATCAATATCCCATTCTCCTTTAATTAAATGCTTAGGATCCCAATATTGAAATTTTGCTATGGTTGCGCCAGCATTTGCTGCGCTTGAGATCATGTCTTTAGCAAGAGATGCTTCACCCATATGATTCCAGCCAATTTCTGCAATTATTTTTGTTTTCATACTATGGAACTCCCCCTAATCGAGCATATTGTAACAAACTTTAAAAGAAGAATGCTCCTCCATTCTTTTTTAGGTTTATAATGATAATGAATATGGCTAACTTAGACTACAACGACAGAGACTATATAGATCTTTCTGGTATATTGAGATCTCTTTGGAATTTCAAATATAGCATCTTGTCATTTACATTTATATTTTCCTTAATTGGTATTGGATATGCTATTTACCTACCAAATGTATATAAAGCTGAATCACTTGTGATCACCACCGAACAAAAAAGTAGTTCTTCATCATCTAATCTGGGGGGTCTTGCGAGATTGGCTGGCGTTAATATGGAGGTATCAAGTGGTGGAAAAAGTAAAGAAATCATAATTAAAACATTGAAGTCAAGAAAATTTATTATGAATTTTATAAGTAAGAACGATATCCTACCTGAAGTTCTTGCAGCCGTTGGTGCTGATAATAATGGAATAATCTTTGATCGTTCGATTTATGATTCAAAAAAAAATCAATGGAACGCTAAGTATCTTATGGATAAAAAAAACCCCTCGCTTCTTGAAGGTTATGAACTATTTCTAAAAAATAATATGAGGCTCCAAATAAGTGATGATGATGGATCAATGGTTCTTAGTACTTTTTTTTATGATCCTCAAGTAGCTCAATATTGGAATATAAAAATTATTCAAGAACTTAATGAGTTTGTTAAAGAAAAGGATATTAAAACTAATACAAGACTTGTTGAATTTTATAAGTCAGCAATCTCTGAAAGTCAGTCTTCACAGACTCAGTTAATAATTGGTGCTCTTTTAAATGATGCATACAAAGAAATTGCTCTTATGGACTCAGATCCTGAATATGTACTTACAACAATTGATCCAGCTCTAGTTCCTGAAAAGCATGACACACCTAGAAGATCTATTATTTTTATATTTATCACAATTATTGGATTTGTGATCGGGGTTTTATATGCACTGTTTATAGAAAATTTTAAACACAATAATAAATAAGAGGTTCTTGCTTATGACTAGAGAAATTCCACACAACGATAAATCCCTTAATATACAAAAAGTAAAAATAGAAAAATCTTTACCCATTATAAATGATAGAGAAACCTTCATAGTAGAAACTTGTTCTAATAAAAATGTTCTTCACATTGGATGCATTGGAACAAAAATTGAAAGGATCAAAGAAGATGGTTCAGAGAATAATGAGATGTGTCTACATGAAAAAATGGCTGAAGTTTCAAATAATATTTTGGGAATTGATATCGACGACGATGGAATTAATGAATTAAGAAACAAAAATCCAAATTTAGAACTCTTATCCGTAAATGTCGAAGACATTGATCCTTCATCAATTGATCCAAATCTTGATTTGATTGTGCTTGGTGAGGTCCTTGAGCATATGGGTAACCCAATGAAAGCACTTAAAGCTCTCAGAGAAATTGCTAAAGTTAATGATGCGACTATATTGATAACTGTTCCAAATGCATTTGGTCTGAGAAATATGATTGGTATGATTTTTAGTCATACAGAAATGACAAGACTTGATCATTACTACTACTATTCGAGTGTTGTTTTAAACTCGCTGATAAGGGATGCTGGGCTAGTAAGAGTAAAACAAAGATATTATTCTTTAACTTTAAGAAGAGGTAAATTTAAAACATTTTTAAAGAGAACTCTATTTAATAAAATTATATATAGATTTAGACCCGGCTTGTCAGAGGGTTTAGTTTTTTTTCTCAAAGTAAAGAATACTTAATTCCTAGCAGTTGTAATATTCTTTATACCATTTATTAAATTTTGTTAGTCCTGATTTAATATCTACTTTAGGATTGAACCCAAATTGATCTTTAATATTGTCAATATCTGCAAAAGTCTTATATATGTCACCCGGCTGCATACCCATCATTTTCTTTTTTATCTTCTTATTTGTTATTGATTCAATAATCTCTACAAAATCCATTAAATTTATTGGTGTATTATTACCAATATTGTATATTCGGTAAGGCGCTGAAGAAAAAGAATTGTCGGGATTTATGTTATCCCATTTGGAAACTTGCCTAAAGGGAGTTTCAAGAATTACACTTATGCCATCAACAATATCATCTATATATGTGAAATCTCGAAATAAATCACCATTATTAAATATTAGTATCTCTTGACCTTCATATGCTGCCTTTGTAAATATGAAATATGCCATGTCTGGTCTTCCCCATGGTCCATAAACAGTGAAGAAGCGTAATCCTGTAGTTGGAATTTTGTGAATATGTGAATAGCTATGAGCAATTAATTCGTTAGACTTTTTTGAAGCAGCATAAAGGCTTGCCGGGTGATCGGTAGATTGACTAACAGAATATGGGTAATCTGCATTGAGTCCATATACAGAAGAGCTTGACGCATATACTACATGTTTAATTGAATTCTTTCTTGATGCCTCAAGTAAGTTTAAAAAGCCATAAATATTTGAATCTATATATGTTGAAGGATTTGAAATTGAATACCTAACTCCAGCCTGAGCTGCCAGATTACAAACAATTTCAAAATCATGCTCTTCAAATAAAATATTAAGGTTGTCTGAATCTGTTAAGTCTAATTTCTTGAATGTTAAATTTTCATACTTTGTAGAAATAATATAATTATTATTTTGAGAATTATTAATACCTAAGTTTTCTAGCCTTGCTTTTTTAAGGTCTTCGTCATAATAATTATTGATAGAGTCTATCGCAATTACATCATGACCCTGATCACATAGTTTTTTTGCAACATGAAATCCAATAAAGCCTGCAATTCCTGTCAAGAATATTTTCATAATTTACTCTAAATTATTTCTACCGATACCAATATATTTAATACCTATACTGGATGCATTACTTGGCTCAAATATGTTTCTACCGTCAAAAACTAAAGGTTTTTTAAGAAGCTTTTTAATTTTACTTAAATCAAAATGTTTGAAAATTTCCCATTCTGTAAAAATTGTCAGGCAATCAGAGTCTACTAAAGCCTCTTCAGCACTTTTACAAATATGAAATTTTTTCGATTCAAACATTCCTTCTATTGATTTGCTGGCTATTGGATCATAAGCTTTTATTTCTGCTCCTGCTTTTAATGCACTATTTATAAAATTTATACTTGGAGCTTCTCTTATATCATCTGTTTCTGGTTTAAAAGATATCCCCCATAAAGCAATAACTTTAGATCTTAAATTTGATTTAAAATGATATTTAACTTTTTTGAAAATAAGGTTCTTTTGATATTTATTAACAGACTCAACTGATTTTAGTATTTTTGGATCAAAATTATTTTTCTCAGAGATATTAATTAATGCTTGAACATCTTTAGGAAAACATGAACCGCCATACCCACAACCAGGATTAATGAATTTATCCCCAATTCTTGTATCTGTGCCAATGCCTTGCTTGACATCATTAATATCAATATTTAAAAGATCTGCAAGATTACTTAACTCATTCATAAAACTTATTTTAGTAGCCAAAATTGAATTTGCAGCATATTTGGTAAGTTCTGCAGACCTTGGGTTCATAAATAATATTTTATTTTGGCTTTTATTAAACTTTTCATAACATTCTAATAACAATTTTTTTGCCTTTAAATCTCCATCTTCGATACCACAAATAATTCTATCAGGATTAGTAAAATCGTTTATTGCAGCGCCCTCTTTCAAAAATTCAGGATTAGAACAAACTGAAAATTTAACACTTGAACCTTTATTTTTTATTGAATTCAAAATTTCTTTTTTTACTTTTTCTTGAGTTCCTACTGGAACAGTTGATTTGTTAATAATAACTTTATAAGCGCTAATTGAATTACCTATAGTTTTTGCGACTTTTAATACATGCTTCAAATCAGCAGACCCATCTTCAGCTGGCGGAGTTCCAACTGCGATAAAAATTAGTTTTGCATGATCTACTGCTTTTGATGAATCTGATGTAAAAGAAATATTTTTATTTTTAATATTTTTTTTAAGAATTCTTTCTAAGCCTGGTTCATAAATAGGAACTTTACCAGAATTTAGTGTATCTATAGTATTTTTATTGATATCTACACAAATCACTTTGTGGCCAGCATTTGCTAGACATACTCCAGTTACAAGCCCAACATAACCTGTTCCAAATATTGATATTTTCATTTTTTTGAGTCCTCAAAATATCTAACTCTTTCAATATCATCTTCAACATTTGCTTCACCATATTGAATTTCAATTATTCTGCATTCTTCTTCATAAGGATTAAAAATTTGATGCCATGATGTAACAGGAACATGAAAATGATCAAATTTTTTTAAGACTTTTGTCTCATACTTTTCAGTATCATCTTTTGAAAAGTTAACATTGCATTTACCACTACTTACAAGCCAAATTTCACTCCTTTTAAAATGCCTTTGATAACTCATTCCTTTTCCTGGATAAACTATTAATTCTTTAACTTTTGTATTTTTATCATTAAATAAATTGAAGTATTCTCCCCATAGCCTTTCTGCTCTTTCATACTTCCAATCTTTTAAGATCCAACTGCTTGAATTTGCTTTGTTATCTCCCCCTACACCAAATTCAAAAGAAATACCTTCAACTGCCATTTCAGGAATGTTATCAATGTTTCTATCCCCTCCGTTGCAAAATATTATTTCATCATTTGGATAATCTCTTTTAAGGTTTTTTAAGGCATTTATACAGCTGCCAGAATTATCATTTTCAAACCCAATAACATGATCAACCATTCTAAGATTTTCTAAAATGTTTTTTCTTTCAGAAAAATTTAGAAACTCTTTCCCTTTTTTATCTTGAAGCCATTGGTCATCATTTAATGCAACTATAAGTATGTCGCCAAGCTTCTTAGCTTCATTAAGTAAAAATATATGTCCAGAATGAATTGGATCAAAGCCTCCACTAACAACTACAACCTTTTTCATACTATTTGAAGCCTACTCTTTTATGGTACCCGGAGCCGGACTTGAACCGGCACGAAGTTGCCTTCGAGGGATTTTAAGTCCCTTGTGTCTACCAATTCCACCACCCGGGCATTT
>MDTA01212927.1_pt1 | contig 28841 bp, 23 predicted proteins | sample 811151 | NCBI WGS metagenome assembly MDTA01 (sample SAMN05326648, study PRJNA326480) | marine metagenome | isolation source: seawater | place: Indian Ocean: South | collected 2010 | reverse complement strand
TAACAAAAAACGCATGGCAAACCCCACTGGGAGCAAGGTTAAATAGAGAAGACAATGCAATAATTGCTAAAAACAGTCTTTAGTTGGTCTTCTGGGTTAACCGCTTGAGCTTAAGTGTAAATTTAAGCCTAGATAAATGATATCTTCAATGACAGAACCCGGCTTACAGATTATCTAGCAAAATCATTAAAATAGCTGTTCTACTTTTGTACTCAATTCGAATACATTGTTATTGACTATTTTTTAAAAACCCATACTATCCCAAATTATCCCATAATGGAGGGTGATTTGAAAAAAAAAGCAAATAAAAGGTTTTTAAAAAACTATGTTTTTATCGAATTTCGAAAACAAAATAGACAAGAAAGGTCGGGTATCAGTGCCAGCTACTTTTAGATCACATCTAAGCACAATGGGTTATAATGGTTTTATCGCTTATCCATCTTTTAATCATGTTGCTTTGGAAGCTTGTTCTCAAGATAGAATTGAAAAACTTTCAAACACAATTGACTCCCTCAATCCTTTTGAGGAAAAAAGAGATTATTTTGCCACATCTGTTTTATCAGAAAGTGAAAACTTACAATTTGATCCTGAAGGTAGAGTAACATTATCAGAAAAGTTACTATCTCATGCAAAAATTAAAAATAGTATTTTATTTGTAGGTCTAGGTAAAACTTTCCAAATATGGGAACCAAAAAACTTTCAAAATTTTAGAAGTTTAGCAAGAAAAAAAGCTTTTCAAAATAGGTCTAACTTAAAATGGGAAACAAAACAGAAAGGGGAGTCCAAATGAGCATAAATGTTGGGGGAGGTGTATTAAGGGAATTAAAACCAAGAATATTAGTTATTGGTGTTGGAGGAGCTGGAGGTAACGCAATTAATGCAATGATTGATGCCGGTATGCAAGGAGTAGAATTCGTTGCAGTAAATACTGATGCTCAAGATTTAAAAATGAGTAAAGCAGATGCTAAAATTCAAATTGGTATGAATTTAACAAAGGGACTAGGAGCTGGAGCAAAACATGATATTGGTCAAGCAGCAGCGGATGAGTCTATAAACGAGATAGTCAATTACATTCAAGGAAGCAATATGATTTTTATAGCATCAGGGATGGGCGGTGGTACAGGTACAGGTGCGTCGCACGTAATAGCTAAAGCTGCTAGAGAAATGAATATCTTAACAGTTGGAGTAACTACTTTACCTTTTGCATATGAAGGTCCAAAAAGAATGAGAAGAGCTTCATTAGGACTAGATGAATTAAAAAAACATTTAGATACTACTATAGTTGTACCAAATCAAAATCTTTTTAAAATTGCAAATGAGACAACAGGCTTTGAGGAGTCTTTTAGTTTATCAAATGATGTTTTAAAACATGGAGTACAAAGTATTACAGATCTAATGGTTAGGCCTGGTATGATTAATTTAGATTTTGCAGATGTTGAGACCGTAATGAGTTCTAGTGGCAAAGCTATGATGGGCACAGGTGAAGCCGAAGGTGAAAATAGAGCAATGGTTGCAACAGAGCTAGCTTTAAACAACCCACTGATCGATGAATATACGTTGCAAGGCGCAAAAGGATTATTATTAAATATTACAGGGGGAAGCGATATCAAACTATTTGAGGTAGACGCAGCTGTAAATAAAATTAGAGCTGAAGTTGATCCAGAGGCAGAACTTATATTTGGAGCAATTAAAGATGAAAATATGAACGGCAAAATTAGAGTTTCAATTGTAGCTACATCTCTTAAAGGTTCGAATATTTCACCTGACACTAAACCAATTTTAAACGTAGTTAATGGTACAAATTCTAAAAATAATAACTTTACAGAAAATTTATTTTCTAAAACTAATTTAGATCAAAATGTTGTTAGTTCAATTGATGGGGCTACTGCACTTAAATTAGACGATAGCTTAGAAATTAAAAATGATGAAGAACAAAATACACTCATTAATAGGTTTGAAAGTGAAGAGGAAAATATCATAGCTGAGGAAGCACTTTCGCAAAATAAAAAAGAAAATAGTGAGATACCTCATGGGGTTTCTATTGAAAGTGCGTCTTATATGGAAAATAATTCAGAAATTAATAATGAAAACTCAATTTTAAAAGAAAATATTTTTACACAAGAGTTTAATGAAAAAGATCTTTCTCCAAAACTTTTTTCAGAAGAACATGTTCAGAAAGATAATCCAGCTGACCATGATGACTTAACAGAGCATAACCAGAATAATCAGTTATTCGAACAAGAAAGTACAGAGGAAGAAGACTTTGAAATTCCTGCATTCTTAAGAAGACAAAAGTTTTAATGTTCAAAACCAAGATCAATGGAAACACAAACATCATCACTGGACTTGTATCATTATCCGGTGATGTTGAGCGAAGTTATTGAAGTTTCTTCTCCTTCACAAGGAGGAGTTTTTGTTGATTGTACTTTAGGAGGCGGCAGCTACTCTTACGAACTTCTAAAATTTCCTAAAACAAAAGTAATAGGAATTGATAGAGATCCTAAAGTAGTCTCTGTAGCTAAAAAATTAGAAAATAAATTTAAAAATAGATTTAAATTTTATAAAATTAAATTTAGCCAGATAAATACTATTAATGAAAATTATGTAGACGCAGTTATTTTTGACCTGGGACTTTCCTCAATTCAACTTAATGATTTGAAAAGAGGTTTTTCTTTCAAATCTAGAGACAATCTCGATATGTCAATGGGTTTATCATCTATATCTGCACAAGACGTAGTAAATAACCTCAGTGAGGTTAAATTAAAAGAAGTAATTAAAATTCTTGGAGAGGAAGCAGAAGCTAAAAAAATTGCAAAAAATATCGTTAAGGCAAGAACAAAAAAAAAAATTACTAAAGTATACGAGTTAGTAAATATAATTGAAAAGAGTAAAAAAAAAAATTATTTTAGTAAAATTAATCCAAGCACTAAGACTTTTCAGGCTTTAAGAATATTTGTAAATAAGGAAATTACTGAACTTATTAATGGTGTAATTTTTGCTACAAAAATTTTAAAACCTGGAGGCAAAGTTCTAGTAGTAAGTTTTCATTCCATAGAAGATAGAATTGTTAAATATTTTTTTAGTAATTATTCTGAAAATAAATCAAAACCGTCAAGATATTTACCTGAGGAAGATAATAAAAAATTTACATTGTTTGAAAAGTATAGCAATAAAATATTTAAGCCTTCTAAGGAAGAACTTTTCAATAATAAACCATCACGTTCTGCAAAGTTAAGATTTGCTATTAGAAACAAAAACCCATTTATCTATCCAAAAAATCTAATCGGAAAATTTAGTAGATATATAGATTTGGAGGCAATTAATGTTTAAGCTTAAAATTTGTATATCAATAATAATTTTTTCTTTATTAATTATTTTTACCTCAATAGTAAAAAATCAAGCAAGGTCATTAGAAAAAAAAATTTACAATTTGGAAAAAATTGTTCAGATAAAAGAGAAAGACTTTTATGAGTCTCAATTAGACTTTGCTTATATTACCTCACCTTCAAATATAGATCAAAAAGTTTCTCGACTCGATTTAGAGGAATATTATCCGATGGAATATTCAAAAATATTTTTAGATATTTCTAATTTAATAAATCTAGAACAAAAAATTGTAACTCAAGATAAACATAATGAAAAAAAAATACAAAAAAAATAAAAGATTTAACGAAAATCAATCGAGTTTTTATTTTGAGGACTATTTGGAAACAAACAAAAAAAATAAGATTTTAAAAAAAAAAAATTTATCTCAAGATAGAATATATCTACTATTTTTTTTATTTTTTTCATTGATTTTAATTTTTGGTATAAGAATAATTCATGTTTCTTTGAATAAATTTGAAAAATTCAATCAAGAAGGATCTTCTCAAAAATTTACTATGATGAGAAGAGATATTGTAGATAGGAACGGTGTATTGATATCAAGAAATATTAAGTCATTTCATGCAGCAATAAACCCTAATCTAGTTAAAAATAAAGAAAATTTAATAATAAAGTTAAAACTTAATTTTCCGGAATTGCTTACAAAAGAAAAAGAGTTAGCTTTTTACAAAAAAAAATATTTTTATTTAAAAAAAAGAATTACTCAAAGTGAAAAAGAAAAATTATGGAGTCTTGGGGAAAAAGGAATTATTTTTGAACCATTTCAATCGAGAATATATACACATTCAAATTTATTTAGCCATATAATAGGTCAAGTGGATTTTGATAATTATGGAGTGTCTGGAATTGAAAAATATTTTGATAAAGAATTAAAGAATTCAAAAAAATTAGATGAGCCACTTAAATTAACTTTAGATACCAACATTCAATATTTAATTAGTGAAGAATTAAATAAAGCCTTAATCACTTTTAGAGCAACAGGAGGAGCAGCTTTATTAATGAACATTGAAAATGGGGAAATTTTATCATTAGTTTCTCTTCCTAACTTTGACATAAATAAAAGAGAGAGAATTAAAGAAAAAAAATATATGAATAAAATTACAAAAGGAGTGTATGAGCTTGGTTCAATTTTTAAAACTTTCACTATCGCACTAGCTTTGGATGATAATTTAGTAACTCCAAAAACGATAATCAAAAATATACCTCGCTCACTTAAATGCTCAAAATATGAGATTTCTGATTTAAAAGAATTTCCAAAAAATTTGTCTGTCGAGGATATAGTAATAAGATCTTCGAATATAGGAACAGTATTAATTGCAAGAAAAGTTGGAGAAGAAAAATTTAAAAAATTCATTAAAGAAACTAAACTTTTGAAAAGTCCCGAATTACAATTAGAAGAATTAGGAAATCCAATAAATTTTAATTGGGATAAATGCAAATTGGAAACAGTTTCTTATGGACATGGAATTACAACAACTCCATTGCAAGCTGCAACAACTTATGCTGCTTTAACAAATGGTGGATTAATTATTCAGCCAAATTTAATCAAAAAAGAAATCAAACAAAATTACGATAGACTAATTTCGATTAAAACTAGTAATGAAATTAATAAAATATTGAGAAAAGTTGTTACTGACAAGGAAGGCACAGCTAGTCTAGCAGATATAGATGGTTATTACGTTGGAGGAAAAACTGGAACATCTCAAAATTATAAAGATAACAAACAAAATTTAAACACTTTTATATCAACTTTTCCTTCATATAAACCTAAATTTGTTTTGTTAGTAATGCTTGAGAACCCGAAAGTGGCGAATGATTTAATTTATAATTATAGAGGGATAAAGATTAAAGGATCAAGAAATGAAGCTGGATGGAATTCTGTATACGTTGCTGGCAAAATTATAAAAAAAATTGGACCAATTTTAGCCATAAAAAATAAAGATTTTAATCAGTATGTTGTTGAAAAAACTAATTAAAAATCTTCCTTCAGAAAAAAAAAATATTCAAATAAAAGGTTTAGCAGCCAATAGTAAAGATATTAAAAAGGGTTTTATTTTTTTTGCGATAAGAGGAAATGATACAAATGGTGAAAAATTTATTAATAAAGCTGTAAAAAAAGGTGCATCAATAATAATTTGTTCCAAAAATTGTAAATATCAAAGTAAGAAAGTTTTGATCATTAAAACCTCAAACGTGCGATCAATAATGAGCAAGATTGCATCTAAGTTTTATAAATTTAAACCTAAAAATATAATTGCTGTTACTGGCACAAATGGAAAAACATCTGTAGCTGACTTATTTTATCAAATTTTAAAATTAAATAGAGTTCCAGTAGCCTCAATTGGCACACTTGGAATTAAGTATAAAGGTAAAATAATAAAATCTGATTTAACTACTCCAAATACAATTTTCCTTCACAAAATGCTAGAAAAACTTAAAAAAGATAAAATCGAAAATGTTATCATTGAGGCATCAAGCCACGGATTAAGCCAAAAAAGATTAGATAATCTAAATTTGAAAGCAGGGATATTTACAAATTTTAGCCAAGATCATTTAGATTATCATAAAACAATGAAATCATACTTAAATTCAAAACTGTACCTGTTTGAAAGTATTTTGTTAAAAAATAAAACTATAATTACTGATAAACTTATTAAAGAATTTTTAATTATAAAAAAAATAGCAAAAAAAAGAAAATTAAGGTTGCTTGACATTAATTTAATCAAAAAAAAATTAGCAGCTGATAATTCTTTTAATTATAGTGATTTTCAATTGAAAAATCTCTCAATGGCTATCGCTGCGGCTAAAATATGTAATTTAAATGAAAAAAAAATTATTAATTCATTAAGCCAGATTAAAGATGTTAATGGAAGACTAGAACTTGTAAAAATTTTTACAAATAATGTAAGAGTTTTTGTAGATTTTGCACACACACCTGATGCTTTATTTAAATCAATACAAGCTTTGAAAAAGTTTTATGGTGAAAATATCTCTGTAGTCTTTGGCTGCGGTGGTGATAGAGATAAACAAAAAAGATCTAAAATGGCAAAAGTAGTGAGCGAAAACTGTAAGAAAATTTATGTCACTGACGATAATCCTAGAAATGAAAGACCCGAGAAAATAAGACAAGAAATAATTAAAAACATAAAAAATAGAATTTTTTCAAATATTGGAAATAGAAAAAAAGCGATCAAAACTGCCATCTTAAACGCTGATCCCAATGAGGTTATTTTGATAGCTGGAAAAGGTCATGAAGATAAGCAAATATACAAAAACAAAATTTTATTTCTTTCTGATAAGCAGATAATTAAAAAACTTAATATAAATACTCTTAAATTATCTAGAAAAAATTTAAATTATTTTGAAAATAAGAAAATAATTAAAACTATTAACAATAAAATTAAAATAAAAGATTTTCATGGACTGTCTATTGATACAAGAAATCTAAAAAAAAATAATCTTTTTGTAACAATAAAAGGAAAAAATAGAGATGGAGCAAAATTTGCTTCTTATGCAATTAAAAAAGGAGCTAGATATATTGTTAGTTCAAGAAATATTAAAAAATATAAAAATAAAACTATTAAAGTTAATAATGAAATTCAATTTCTAAATCGTTTTGCATCACAAAAAAGAGAAAACACTAATGCAAAAATTATAGCAATAACAGGAAGTGCAGGTAAAACCTCATTAAAAAATCTAATAAAAGATTTGTTAAAAAATTATGGAGAAACTTATGGCTCACCTAAATCTTACAATAATCAATTTGGTGTACCCATTAGTCTTTCTCAATTAGAGCTAAAACATAAATTTGGAGTTTTTGAGATCGGAATGAGCAAACCGGGTGAAATTAATTTTCTTTCTAGAATTATAAGGCCTCATATAGGAATTATTACGAACATAGGAGAAGCACATATTGAAAATTTTAAGAATTTAAAAGGTATTGCAAATGCGAAGGGTGAAATAATAAATAATATTGAAGAGAGAGGTACAATTATATTAAACCGTGATGACAAATTTTTTAAGTATTTAAAAGATAAAGCCGAAATTAAGAAATTAAAAATAATTTCTTTTGGTATGAGAAAAAATTCAGATGTTTTTCCTCTTGCAATATCTCAAAATAAACAAAATGTAAAATTATCTATTAATGATCAAATTTTAAATTTAAAATTTAAAAATTTGAATATCTATAATATTTTAGCTTCAGTAGCATTATTAAGAGAACTAAACCTAGATATAAAAAAGATAACAACATATTTTAAAAATTATGAACCCTCTGATGGAAGAGGTAAGATACATAATATAAAAAGATATAATAAAAATTTTAAGCTAGTAGATGAAAGTTATAATGCTAATCCTATTTCAGTAAAAAATGCTGTAAAAAACTTTGTTAATATTAGAAAACAAAAATTTAAAAAATATTTTTTATTAGGAGACATGTTAGAATTAGGAAAAAAATCTAAAAAACTTCATCAGGATATATCAAAAGTTATTAACAATTCTGATATAGATAAAGTATTTATTAAGGGATCTAGTACCATAAATACTTATAAAAACATTCATAAAAGTAAACGCGGAAACATTTTTCAATTAGACGAAGATATAGATTTTACTTTAAAAGATATTATAGCTAATAATGACTTTTTAATGATCAAAGGATCAAACGCAACAGGCTTAAATAATATCAGTAAAAAAATGATTAAAGGTTACTAAATGTTATTTCATTTTTTCACATCTTTAATTGATCAATATTCATTTTTAAATGTATTTAAATATTTGACTTTTAGAACAGGGTTATCTGTAATGACCTCTTTAATTATAGTTTTTTTAATAGGGGCTCCATTAATTAAATATTTCTCTGATAAAATGATTACAGGTCCAATCAGACAAGATGGTCCAATTGATCATATAATTAAAAAATCTGGCACTCCAACGATGGGAGGAGTAATTATTATCGTTGGAATTATTTTAAGCACTTTACTTTGGGCGGATCTTACAAATATTTACATATGGACTTTAATATTTGTATCTTTAAGTTTAGGTGGCCTCGGACTGGTCGACGATATACTAAAAATAAAGTTTAAAAATTCAAGTGGTTTAAAGTCAAAATTCAAATTTTTAGGCCAACTGATAATTGGCTGTGTTACTTTTTTCATTTTGATTAAGTTTTCTAACCATGAGTATCTGTATGAACTTTATTTTCCTTTTTTCAAAAACCTTATTTTGCAAATGGGACTATTTTTCATTCCCTTTGGGCTATTTGTAATAATCGGAGCTTCTAATGCAGTTAACCTAACAGACGGATTAGATGGATTAGCAACTGTACCAGTAATGTTAGTGGCTCTATCGTTCACACTTATTTCCTACATAGTGGGAAATACAATTTTTTCTGAATATTTACAAATTCAATATATCCCTGATGTTGGAGAACTATCAATTTTTTGTGGATCTATAGTAGGCTCTTGTTTAGGCTTTCTTTGGTACAACGCACCACCTGCGAAAATTTTTATGGGCGACACCGGATCACTTTCTCTTGGAGGATCATTAGCTGTAATAGCAATTATTGTAAAACATGAGATAGTATTAGCAATTATCGGAGGATTATTTGTATTAGAAACAGTTTCAGTCATTATTCAAGTTATATCTTTTAAACTAACTGGGAAAAGAATATTTAGAATGGCGCCTATTCATCATCATTTCGAAAAAAAAGGATGGGCCGAGTCAACTATAGTAATTCGTTTTTGGATAATTGCTATAATTTTAGCTTTAGTTGGATTAGCAACTTTGAAACTAAGATAAACGGATGGTTCTTGTTAAAAATTTTAAAAAACTTTCTTTTTTAGTTTACGGGTTAGGTTTAACAGGTCAATCAGTAGTTAATTTTTTCCATAGAAACAATATTCAAAATTTCCAAGTATGGGACGATATAAATAGAGACTTATATAAAAGAAGAAGACCTGAGAGTTTAAACAAAGCCCTTAAAGAAGTGAGCTATATAGTTTTGAGTCCAGGCGTTAGTTTGAATAAGTCTAAAAATAAAACTAAACTTACAAAGTATAAAAAAAAAATTATCACTGATATCGATTTAATATTTTTATTGAAAAAATTTTGGAAAAGTATTGTTATAACAGGTACAAATGGAAAGTCGACAACTAGTAAAATTGTACAACATTTACTAATAGAGAATAATTATAAAGCATTATTAGGTGGAAATATTGGTACACCAATTCTAGACTTGCAAATTAGAAAAGATAATATTTTAGTTATCGAAGCCTCATCTTTTCAACTTTCACATTCGAAATTTATTTCTCCTGATTATGCTATTTTACTAAATATTACTAATGATCACTTAGATTGGCATGGGAGTATGAAAAATTATATTGACTCTAAATTTAAAATTTTTGAAAAACAAAAAAAAACTCAATTCTCTTTTGTTAATAAAAATTTTAAAAAAAACTATCAAAATAGAAACTTGAAAGGAAAGCTAATTATTCCTGATGAAAAAAAATATAAAAAATTGAAATTTAAAATAAAAAACCTTTACCTTAATTCTAAAATAAATGATGAAAATATGACTAATGTACTTTCATTAGCTAAAGTTTTTAAAATAAGTGAAAAGTCTTTTTTAACTTCGTTTGATGAATTTAAAGGACTTCCCCATAGATATGAAATTTTTCTAAAGAAGAAAAATTATACTTTTATTAACGATTCAAAGGCAACCTCTTTTGAAGCATCAAAATTTGCTTTGTTAAACACAAAAAATATTTTTTGGATTTTAGGCGGATTACCAAAAAAAAATGATAAAATTTATCTAAACAATCTAAAATTAAATTTAGTAAAATGCTATATAATTGGCAAACATGTTAACTTTTTCAAAAAACAATTAAAAAATAGTAAAGTAAATTTCACCATTACAAAAAACTTGAAAAATTCAATTTTACAAATTTTAAAAGACATTACTTTATTTAAAAAAAAAGAAAATATAATATTATTAAGCCCATCTGCCGCCTCATTTGATCAATTCCGCAACTTTGAAAAAAGAGGAGAAAATTTCAAAAAATTAGTTAAACAGTATGCTCGAAAATATATTTAAACTAAAAATTATTAATTATTGGCGTAACATTGACAAAAAAATTTTAATATGTTTTTTAATTCTTTTTTTTCTTGGAGTTTTTTTTTCATTCTCATCAACTTCTTCATTAGCAGGTGAGAGACTTAATAAAGATTATTATTTCTTTTTTTCGAAACATCTATTTTTTACATTACTAGCTTTAAGCATAATGTTTTCAATATCTATTCTAGAAACTTCTTTTTTAAAAAAAATTATAATTCCTTTATTCATTATTTCATTAATTCTTTTAATTTTAGTTCCAATTATTGGCGTTGAAGTAAAAGGGGCTAAAAGATGGATAGACTTATATTTTTTTAGGCTTCAACCTATAGAACTTGTAAAACCTTTTTTTATTTTAACTACAGTGAAAATTCTAACCTTTGAAAAGTTTCAAAACCCTAAAGCAAAATATCTATTAAGTTTTTCTTTATTATGCTCTGTGATAATACTTTTGATTGATCAACCGGATCTTGGTCAGTCCATCTTGTTGATTGTAAGTTGGATTGCCACAGTTTTTATATCAGGAATAAGTTTATTTTTTATTTTTAGTTTTTTTACAATTTTCTTAGTATCAATAAGTTTATTGCTGTATGCGATGCCTGAAAAATTTGGATATATTACTAATCGTTTAATTTCTTTTATTGACCCTACTAAAGGTGACAAATTTCAATCCTCATCAGCTCTGGATGCGATTAAACTCGGAGGATTGTCAGGTCAAGGAATGGGTGAAGGAATTTTAAAAGAAAGCGTCCCTGAAGCTCACACAGATTATATCATAGCAGTAATTTCAGAGGAATATGGATCAATAATTTCAATTCTGATAATTCTTTTGTTCCTGTACATTACGTTCAGAATAATTAAAAATTGCGTCAATCAAGAAGACCAAATTACAAAAATTTCTTTATGTGGATTAGCTTCACTATTACTATTTCAAACATTTATACATATAGGTGTAAATACCAACTTAATTCCAACAACAGGTATGACTTTACCATTTCTTAGTTATGGCGGATCTTCATTAATTGGAAGTTCAATTCTTGCAGGAATAATTTTGAATTATACAAAAAATAAAACTTATCTTTATGAATAAAAGAAAAAAAGCTTTAATTGCTGTTGGAGGAACCGGCGGACATGTATATCCAGGATACTATCTAGCTAAACATTTAATAGATAGAAATTTTGATGTAAATTTAGTATCTGATAAAAGAGGTTTAAAGTACTTAAATGAATATAATGTAAAAAATATATTTATCTTACCGTCTTCACCTCTTAAAAAAAACAATATATTTTTATTATTATTTACATCAATATTAATTTTTTTTTCAATTTTAAGGTCCTTATTTTTTTTAATTTTCAATAGGCCATCAATTATTTTTGGTATGGGAGGATATGGATCTTTTCCAATTTGTATAGCTGCAAGTGTTTTGAGAATAAAATATATAATTTACGAAAATAACTTAATTGTTGGTAAAGCCAATAAGTATTTGCTTCCATTTGCTAAAAAAATTTTTGTCTCTTCAAAAGATTTAGTTGGTATTCCAAATAAATATCAAAATAAAATCATTGAAATTGGGAACATATTAAAAAAAGAAATCATAAATTTATCTAATAATGAAATAATTAATATAAATAAAAACAAATTAAATATACTAGTAATTGGTGGAAGCCAGGCAGCAAAAGTGTTTGCTGAAATACTACCTAATATTTTTAAAGAGTGCATAAATCAAGGAGTGTCATTAAAAATTTATCAGCAATGTTTACCCAGTCAAAATAACGAACTAAAGCATTTTTATGAACAAAATAATATAGAATTTGAAATTTTTAATTTCAGTAAGAATCTTATTGAATATTTTTTTAAAACAAATCTTGCTATAACAAGATCAGGTGCATCTATGCTAGCAGAGCTAACTAACGCTAAAATACCCTTTATATCTGTACCTTTGCCCTCCTCTGCTGAAAATCACCAGCAAATCAATGCAGAGTATTACCAAAGAAAAAAGTTTGCTTTTTTAATTGAGGAAAAGAATTTGAGTAAAAAACTTTCTAGCTTAATCAAAGATATCTACAGAAATATGTCAAAATTAGATGAATTAATACAAAATCAAAGACAATATTCTGACAAAAACGTCTACAAGAATATTGATGAAGCAATAAAAAAATATGATGAAAAAAATTAATTTAGGTCAAAAAGAAATAATTCATTTTGTTGGTATTGGTGGAATTGGCATGAGTGGATTAGCCCAAGTAATGAAAAATATGGGATTTAAAATTCAAGGTAGTGATCAAACTAAAAACAAAAATACTATGAGTTGTACCAAGGTAGGAATTAAAGTTTATATCGGGCACTCTAAAAAAAATGTAAAAAGCTCTACAATTTTAGTCAAGTCTTCTGCTATTAAAAATAGAAACAGTGAAATTTTATATGCAAAAGAAAAAAAAATACCAATTTATTCAAGAGCAGAAGTACTTGCTGACGTGGTTTCACTAAAAAAAAATATTATCATTACAGGCTCTCATGGAAAAACAACAACAACTTCTCTTGTTTCAAAAATATTATCAGATCAAAAACTTGACCCAACAATTATTAACGGTGGAGTGATTAATTCACTCAATAGTAATGCTAAACTCGGTAAGGGAGAATGGGCAATTCTAGAAGCAGATGAATCTGACGGTAGCTTCTTAAAATTACCTTTAAATTACTCTATTGTAACAAATATTGACTACGAACATATTGATTACTACAAAAAATTTAAAAATTTAAAAAATTGTTTTATTGAGTTTATAGAAAAAACACCACCAACTGGAAAATCAATAATTTGCATAGATAATAAGAATATAAGAAAGATTTTAAATAAATTAAAAAATAAAAATATTCTTACATATGGTGAAAACAAAAGTGCCGATTATAAAATTTCAAATATAAGATATAAGATTGACTTTTCTATATTTGACTTAAGTTATAAAGATATCAAAAAAAAGAAGAGGATAGTAAAAAATATAAAATTAAAATTGTTAGGAAAACATAATGTGTTAAATGCCACAGCAGCAATAGCAGTATGTCTGAACTTAGGAGCAAATCAAAATATAATAAAAAGATCTCTAAAAAAATTTTCTGGAGTTCAAAGGAGAATGACAAAAATATTTGTGAAAAATAATAATGAATTTTACGATGATTATGCTCATCATCCTACAGAAATCAGATCTATTTTAGAGGGGGTAAAAAATGTTTATAAAGATAGAGAAATTATATCTGTTTTTGAACCTCATCGTTATTCCAGAATTTTGTCTTTAAAAAAAGAATTTGCTAAATCTTTTTTGAAGTCAAATTTAGTACTTCTTTGCCCAATATATGCTGCAGGAGAAAAAAAAAATAAAAAATTTAAATGTATTGAATTTGCAAAATTAATTTCAAAATATTCAAAAACTCAGGTAATAATTATTAAAGATTTTAAAGATTTAGAAAAGTACTTTAAGAATAACTTATCTAATAACGAAATAATCATTGGCATGGGCGCTGGATCTATTTCTAAATTTATGAGGCAATTGAAGTTTTCTTTATGAGATCAATTGAAGAAATAACAAAAAAGTTTGGAAGCAATTTATCAAGCAACATAAAACTATCTAAATTTAGCTGGTTCAATTTAGGTGGTCCAGCAGAGTATCTTTTTAAACCTCAAGACAAAAAGCAATTATTCGAATTTTTAAAAGATAACAAGAAAAATAAATTTAAAATAACAATTTTGGGTGCGGGTTCTAATACATTAATTAGAGATAAAGGTATTAAAGGTGTTGTTATAAAGCTAGGATCAAGTTTTTCTAAATTAAACTTGATTGATGAAAATATAATTGAGGCAGGTGCTGCAACACTTGATCGTAAGATTTCTAATTTTGCAAAAGAAAATGGTATCGGAAACTTAGAGTTTCTCTCTTGTATTCCTGGATCAATAGGAGGAGCTATTATTATGAATAGCGGCTGCTATGGTAACGATATTTCAAAAGTCTTAGTTTCAATTAATGTTATTGATATGCTCGATTGCAAAGAGAGAGAGCTAAAACGCGAGGAAATAAATTTTTTTTATAGAGGAACAAATTTACCTAATAATATTCTAATTACTTCTGTGAAATTAAAAGGCATAAAAACTTCAAAAGTAATAGTTGAAAAAAAGCAGAACGAATTATTACAGAAAAAAAAGTTATCTCAACCTACCCAAGTTAAAACTTGTGGAAGTACATTTAAAAATTTAAGCAATGATAAAAAAGCATGGAAACTTATAAAGGATTCAGGCTGTACTGAATTAAAGGAGGGAGATGCAATCATTTCAAAAAAACATTGCAATTTTTTTATTAACAATGGTGAAGCAAAATCATCTGACATTGAAAAACTGATAAACAAAGTGAAACAATTAGTGTGTGATAAAACAGGGGTTAATCTAGAGCTAGAGATTAAAATTATTGGTGAGCATTAAAAAATTCAAAATAGTTTTAGTTGTACTTGGGGGAAATTCAGGAGAGAGATCAGTGAGTCTAGACAGTGGAAAAGCTTGTGTGAAAGCATTAAAAAAAGAAAATTATACTGTATCAACATTTGACCCAAAGTTTAAAAATTTTAATTTAATCGATAAAAAAAAAATTGATGTAATTTTCAACGCTTTACACGGAAAAAACGGCGAAGATGGTGTTGCCCAAAGTTATTTTGAATACTTGAGAATTCCATATACTCATTCCGGAATAATAAGTTCGTATAATTCTATGAATAAAGCTATTTCTAAAGAGATATTTATTAAAAACAAAATTTTAACTCCAAAGTATTTTTATCTAAGTAAAAATGAAAATAAAAATACAATTTTAAAAAAAAACTTATCAAAAAAAAAAATTAAATTTCCTGTTGTGATTAAACCTGTTAACGAAGGCTCAAGTTTAGGAGTGGTTATTAATAAAGATTTCACTGAACTTAAAAAATCTTCAAAAGTTCTTTTTAAAAAATATGATCAACTTATTTTTGAGGAATATATTGGCGGCCAAGAAATACAAGTTGCAGTTTTGAACAATAAAGCACTCGGAGCCATAGAGCTTATTCCTAAGAGACTATTTTATGATTATAAAGCTAAATATACAAAATCAGCTAAAACTCAACATCTAATGCCAGCAAGATTAAAAAAAAAAAATTATTCAAAGGTTTTACAAATAGCTAAACGCGCTCACATATCCTTAGGATGCAAAGGAGTTACAAGGTCCGATTTTAAATTTTTTAAAGATAAATTTTATCTATTAGAGCTTAATACGCAACCTGGTATGACAGACTTATCTTTAGTTCCAGAAATAGCGGACTTTAATGGTATAAGTTTTCAAAAACTAGTTGAAAAAATTTTATTAGATGCCAGCATTAATAGATGAGAAATCGATTTATAATCGCAATAACATTATTATTACTCTTAAGTACTTATAAAATACAAATCAATACTGTCTCTAACTCAAAATTGAAAATAGATAAAATTATAATTGAAAATAATACTTTCATTGAAGAAAAAGAGATTATTAAGAAATTATCTTTTTTGTATGATTCCAACCTTTTTTTATTAGAGAAGGATAAAATAAAAAAAAAATTAAATGAAATAGGGTTTATTAATAGTTTCCAAATTAAAAAAGTTTATCCGAATAAAATTAAAATTAAGATTTTTGAAAAAAAACCAATTGCTATCTTACAAGATAAAAAAAAAAAAGGATACTACACAGCTAATGGAGATGTTATTGAATTTTTAGATATGAAAGAGTTTAATGATTTGCCTTTAGTGTTTGGTGACAGTAAAAATTTTAATATCTTTTTAAAGGAAATAAAAAAAGTCAACTTTCCTTTGGATGAGATAAAAACTTTTTATTTATTCGAATCGAATAGATGGGATTTAGTTACAACTAAAAATCAAACAATAAAACTGCCAATAAAAGATTATAATAAAAGTCTTAAAAATTTTTTAAACTTAAAAGATCAGGCTAATTTTGAAAAATATAAAACTTTTGATTATAGAATTTCTAAACAACTTATTTTAAAATAAGCAATGAAGATTTATTCTCCTACTCTATTTATTGAGATAAATAACCACAATTTTGTTTTTGCAGTAGTGGATATTTCGGAAAATCATTTTATAAAAATATTGTATAAAAACTCAGTTCCTATTGAGGGTGTAAAAGGCAATACAATAACTGACCATAACTTAATAGTTAATTTATTTAAAAAAAATATCTACTATATTGAACAAAAATTGAATTTTATTTTTAAAGAAGTTATTGTAATTTTAAATAATTTTGATTTCTCATTAATTAATTGTTCTGGCTATAAAAAATTAAATGGATCTCAATTAGTAAAAGAAAACATTACTTATTTATTAAATTCATTAAAATCAAAAATTACTGAGGTTGAGGATGATAAAACTATTTTACATATTTTTAACTCTAATTTTCTCTTAGATCAAAAATATACGGAAAATTTACCAATCGGATTGTTTGGCAACTTTTACTCACAAGAATTAACTTTTTATTTAATTAAAAAAAATGATCGTAAAAATTTAGAAAATATTTTTAATAAATGTAATTTAAAACTAAATAAGATAGTTGTAAAAAATTTTATTGAAGGAACAAAATTAATAAATAATAATAAAAATCTTAATAATTTTTTAAAAATTGAAATAAACAAAAATAACTCACAAGTAATATTCTTTGAAAATTCAGCCTTGAAGTTTAAGCAAGATTTTAAGTTTGGTTCAGATTTGATAATTCAAGATATTTCTAAAGTAATAGGATTTAGTATCGAAAATCTAAAAGATTTTTTGTTTAACTCTAATTTTATAAATAAAAATTTTATCGAAGAGAATATAGAAAAAGTTTATTTTAAAGAGCAGCAATTTAGAAAAATTAAAAAAAAATTAATTTTTGAAATTGCTGATGCTAGAATAGAAGAATTTTTGGAAATTTTAGTTACAAAAAATATTAACCTTAAAAGTTTCTTAAAAAAAAAAGATGTGAATATTTTAATAAAATTAGCTGACGAGCTTAACACTAGATGTTTCAAGGAGAGTTATAAAAAAATTTTTTCCAATAAAAGTCAATTTAAATTGAATTTTTTAGAAAAAAATACTTTTGACGATATTTATGTTGATGCGAAAAATATTGTTCAATATGGGTGGAAAACTGAGGCAGTACCCATAGTCTATGAAAACAAGTCATTTATTTCAAGATTTTTTAATCTATTTTTTAATTGAAATTGTTATTTTTAGAAACATTAATTGTTTTAGTTCAGTTGCTCGTATTATGTATAAAGCGTAATGCAAAAAATTTATCAAAAAACTATTTCTGAAAGAATAGATTTTAAAGGTATAGGTTTACATAGTGGCATAGAGGTGAGTCTAAAAATTAAACCATCTCAACCGAATACTGGAATAATTTTTAAACGAACTGATAAAAAAAATAATAATATTATTTCCGCAGATTTTCAAAACGTTATAGATCCAGTTTTATGTACTAAATTGGAAAATAAAAACGGGGTGAGTATATCAACCGTTGAACACTTAATGGCTGCGTTTTATGGAGAAGGCATAGATAATGCTTTAGTGGAAGTTGATGGTCCAGAAATTCCGATCATGGATGGTTCTGCTGTTGATTTTGTAGATGCCATTAGGTCTGTTGGGATGGAAGAACAAAATGAATTAAGAAAATTTATAAAAGTTTTAAAGAAAGTTGAAGTTCAAGATGGAAAAAAATTTATTTCAATTGAGCCATTAAAACAAGATTTGATTATAGATTTTGAGTTGGTTTACAACAACCCTCTCATCAGAACTAGAAGAAAAGAGTTTAAATTAAGTAATGACGATTTGACAGCAATTTACAATTCAAGAACATTTTGTCTGTATGAAGATATAGATAATATTAAAAGAATGGGTTTGGCTAAAGGAGGATCTTTAGATAACGCGATTGTTGTTCAAGGTGAAAAAATACTAAATGAGAACGGATTAAGAAACAGGCATGAATTTGTATATCATAAAATTTTAGATTGTTTAGGGGATATAATGCTTTCTGGAAACAGAATATTTGGCCATATAAAGACTTCCCAAGGGGGCCATGCTTTAACTAACAAATTATTAAAAAAGTTTTTTTCTGATAAGAGCAATTGGAGATTTGAGAAATTTGACAAAGCAGACAGACAAAATCAAAATTCTTCTGAAAATTCAGTTGCTATTGGCGCTTAACGCACTAAAAATTTACCATTCCAATATATTCTGATATTAGTCTTATAATGCTATCAAAAATTTTTAAATCAATTTTTTTAATTATTATTTTATTTTCATGTTCTAAAAAAGAAGCTGAAGTTTATAAAACAACTGAAAAATTAAATCCTTATTCACTATATGCTCAGGGTTTAAAAGCATTTGATAAAAACGATTTTTTTTTTGCTAATAAAAAATTTAGTGAAGCAGAATTAAGATTTAATAATGTAGAACTCGCAGCTAAATCGGCGATAATGGCTAGTTTTTCTCTTTATGGAATTAATTTTTATACTGAGGCTGTAGAAAATTTAGAACGTTATCTTAAAACATATCCTGCAGATAAGAATGTTATTTACGCACACTACCTTTTAGCCTCAATTTATTTTGAACAAATATCAGATGAAAAAAAGGATTTAAAGCCTTTGTTGAATGCTAAAGAAAAAATTGACTTTTTTTTAACTGAGTATCCAAATACTGATTATGCAATAGACCTTAAATTTAAAAAAGATTTAATTCAAAACCAATTGGCGGCTAAGGAATTATATATAGCAAAATACTATATTTCTACTCAAAAATGGGTCCCTGCAATCAACAGATTAAAAATTATTATTAAGGAATACGATAAAACAATATTTGTTGAAGAAGCCTTACACAGACTAGTAGAAATTCACTATCATTTGGGTTTAGAAAATGAAGCAAATAAATTCGCGAGTATATTAGGATATAATTACAATTCTAGTGAATGGTATAAACAATCATATAAAGTTTTAAATAAAGACTATGTAATTGATAATTTTCAAATTAAAGAAAAAAATAAATTACAAAAAAATAAAAATTTTCTTAAAAAAATTATTGAAATGATCAGATAATACTTGATGAACGAAAAACACAAAATACTGAATAATTATAAAAAAAAATTAAATATATTAAAAAAACACAATAAATATTATTTTTTAGATGATAATCCAAAAATATCTGACTCAAATTATGATAAATTAAAAAAAGAACTTTTAGACTTAGAGGAGAAATATCCTTTTATTACAAAATCAGACTCGGTAAAAAATATTATTGGTGCCTCACCATCTAATAAGTTTAAGAAGATTAAGCATTCTGAGCTAATGCTATCGTTATCGAATGCATTTAACAAGGATGATATGAAAGATTTTTTAAAAAAAATTAGAAATTTTTTAAATTATGAAAAAGAAGAAATTGAAATTCACTCAGAACCAAAAATTGACGGCATTTCAGCTTCTTTAACTTATGAACAAGGACAATTGACGAAGGGACTATCCAGAGGCGATGGAAAGACAGGTGAGGATATTTTAGAAAATTTAAAAACAATATCTTCTATTCCAAAGAAGATTATCTCAAGAGACATACCTAGTTTATTGGAAATAAGATGTGAAATTTTTATTGGAAAAAAAGATTTTGAAAATCTAAAAAATAAATTTGCAAATCCAAGAAATGCTGCAGGCGGTTCCCTAAGACAAAAGAGTCCAAAAGAAACTTCAAAAATTCCTTTAAAATATTTTGCTTATGGTTTTGGCGCTGTCAATCCAATGACTTTTTTAAAACAATCTGAATTTTTGGAAAAATTAAAAGGTTGGGGATTTGCAACTAATTTACACTCTAAAACTGTTACAGGAATTAATGAGATAGAAAAACATCATAAAAAAATTGACAGTATAAGATCGTCTTTAGATTATGATATTGATGGATTAGTTTATAAGGTAAATGAAATTAAATTACAAAGAAGATTAGGAAATACTTCTAATTCTCCTAGGTGGGCAATTGCTTATAAATTTTCAGCAGAAAAAGCCATAACGAAAGTAAAAGATATAAATATTCAGGTAGGTAGAACAGGCGCAATCACTCCAGTTGCAAAAGTCGAGCCTGTAACTGTTGGAGGCGTTGTGGTTTCAAATGCTACATTACATAATGAGGATGAAATTTTAAGAAAAGACATAAGAATTGGAGATACTATTTATATTCAAAGAGCAGGGGATGTTATTCCACAAGTATTATCAGTTGATATTTCAAAAAGAAAAAATAATAGTCAAAAATTCATCTTTCCAAACAAATGTCTTTGTGGATCGCTTACAAAAAAAGAATTGAGTAAAAACACGAAAAAAGAGGATGCCGTAAGAAGGTGTTTAAAAGGATATGAATGTAAGTATATCGCAAGAGAGAAATTAAAACATATAGTTTCAAAAGAAGCATTTAACATTGAGGGATTAGGTAAAAAAGTTATTGATCAATTTTGGGATTTGAAATTAATTAAAGAACCTTCAGATATATTTAATTTAGATTATAGCAAAATTAAAAAACTTGAAGGCTGGGGAGATCTATCCATTGAAAATTTAAAAAAAGCAATTTCAAAATCTAAGTCTATAAGTTTAGAGAGGTTTATTTACTCTATTGGAATAAGACATATAGGACAAGAAAATGCAAAAATTCTTGCGGCATTTTTTAGTTCTATAAAAGAATTTTCTCTATTATTTGATGAAAAAAAAAGAAAAAGTATTTTGAGAAGTCTAATAGAGCTTGATGGTATTGGCGAAACACAGATTCAAGCGATTCAAAGTTTTTTTTCTAATCGTATTAATACCAAAATTACAAATAATCTTTTACAGAATTTAAGTATAGAAGATTATATTATTAAAATTGTTGGAGGTAAATTTTCAAATAAAAAAATTATGTTTACAGGTGGTTTTGAAAACATGAGCCGGTCTGAAGCTAAGTCTATAGCAGAAAATAATGGTGCTAAAGTATTGAGTACGATGTCTAAAAAGATAAATATACTTGTTGTCGGAGATAACAAACCTACTAAGAAAAAAATTGAGCAAGCTCAGGAACTTAAAATAAAAATAATGAGCGAAAAAGAGTGGATAAAAATACTAGATAGCTGAACACGCTTTTTTAAGTTCAACATATTCAATTTTGTTCATCGAGCTTTTAAGATTGCTAAAAACTTTCTTATGGTAATTGTTTATCCATTTTTTCTCCCACTTATTTAATAAATTTAAGTTTATGAGATCTTTATCAATAGGTACCATGGTAAGATTTTCAAATAGTTTTTTTCTTCCTTTTTTAATGTAAATAAGATTTTCGATTCTTATTCCAAATTTATTTCTTTCATAATATCCTGGCTCATTAGAAACAATCATTCCTGGCTGAAGTTTTGCTTTATTATTTTTTGATATAGCTTGCGGTCCTTCATGAACGTTTAAAAAATATCCTACCCCATGTCCAGTTCCATGTGAATAATTCAAACCAATTTGTTTTAAATATTTTCTAGCTTTAGAATCAATTATTGAACCTGATATATTACTCCTCAATTCTGTATTAGCAACTGCAATGTGTCCTTTAAGAACTCTAGTGAAAATATTTTTAACTCTATAATTGAAATTTTTTAAGGAAATAGTTCGAGTAACATCTGTTGTTCCAAATTCATATTGGCCACCAGAATCAACAAGATAGATATCTCCTTTTTTTAAAATTCTATTTGTTTTTTTTGAGGGCTTATAATGTATTATTGCCCCGTTAGGACCAGTTCCAGAAATTGTTGGAAAACTTAAAAATTTAAACTTCTTATTTCTTTTCTTTAATTCTAGTAACTTCTCTGAAGCACTTATTTCTGTGATCTTTTTTTTATAAAAATTTTTTTTTAACCATATCAAAAATTTTGTTACCGCAATACCGTCATGAACATGAGCAATTTTTACATTTTTGATTTCTTTATCACTTTTTACAGCTTTTAAAAAATAAATTGGATCTTGAAAATTTAATATAATATTTTTCTTTTCAATAATATTTTTAAAATGGAGAGAGCATGTATTCTTATCAATTATAAATTTTTTTTTAACTATTTTTGAAAGGATATCAGGTAATGACTCAATTTCAAGGAATTCAACACCTTTTAAATATCTTTTCAATGATAGTGAAATTTTATTTAAATCACAAAAAAATTTAATTTTTTTTTCTTTATCTATTAAAATATAACTATGCGGAATTGGTGAATATTTTGAGTCTAATCCCCTAATATTAAGTAACCAAGCATTATTTTCGCTCGCAGTAATTAATTGAAAATCTGCTTTTTTTTTTCTTAAATTTAAAATAATTTTACTAATCTTATATCTATAGTTCTTACCAACAGAGTTATTTGGCAATTTATAAAATTTGGATTTAATATTATTTATTTTTCTTTTCCAAATTTCATCAATAATATTATTTGTTAATAGTTTGAATTTACAATTACATCTATTAAAAAAAAACTTTAAGGTGTTTTGAGTAAAAAGTTTTGGATCTAATCCTATAGTTAATTTTTTTTTTTTCAAAATATCAAATGGCATTTTATTTGGAAAAGTAACTATCTTAAAAAATTTTCCACTTTCGCTCTCAGCTTGTAAACTATACCTACCATCAACAAATAAATAATTTTTGTCTTGAAGAATAAGAGCAAAACCAAAAGAGCCTGAAAAATTTGTTAAATAATTTAGCCTATCTTTATGTATTGATACATATTCTCCAAAAAACTCATCATTCTTTGGAATTAAATATCCATCCAGTTTCTCTCTTTTTAAAATTTTCTTTAATTTTCTTATTTTCTCCATTTAAGTATTTTATTTTTTTTAAATCTATTCCACCCAGGGCTTCTATATTCTTCATTAAATTCTATAGAATTATCTTGATTAAATTCGAAATCATCTTTCTCAATTATATCCATTTCATTTTTTTCTACGTTATCATCTGGTATTTCATTTATAAATCTTGAGGGCAATGCATCAATCCAATCTCCATGGTAAGCTCTTTTCATTGCAAAAGAGAGATAAGCTTCTTTTTTAGCCCTTGTTATACCAACGTAAGCTAGTCTTCTTTCTTCCTCTAGAGCAAAATCTCCCTTTTCCTCCAAAGATTTTTGATGAGGGAATAAACCTTCCTCCCAACCTGGAAGGAAGACAACATCAAATTCCAATCCCTTGGCAGCATGCATAGTCATGAGATTTATTTTTGCACCTTCCCACTCTTGGTCAATTGAAGTTGCTAAAGCAACATGTTCTAAAAAACTTTGCAAATCATCGTAATCTTGCATTGCTCTTAAAAGTTCCTTCAAATTTTCTATTCTATTTTCATTTTCTAAATCTTTTTTATTTTTGAGCATTGAGGAGTATCCTGACTCATCCAAAACTAATTTTAAAAGGTCGTAATGCTTCATATTCAGCGAGTCTTTACGCCATTTTTGAATCATTTTTATCAACCGATTTAAAGATGTCTTAATTCTTGGTTTTAAATTGTCATTTTCTAATAATTTAATAATAGAATCTTCAAGACACAATTTATTAATTTTTCCAAAATTATAAATTTGATTTAAAGTACTTTCTCCAATACCTCTTTTAGGTGTTCCTATAACTCTCTCTAAAGCAAGATCGTCAAACTTCTGGTTTATTATTCTTAAATAAGATACAGCATCTTTAATTTCTGCTCTTTCATAAAACTTAATTCCCCCTAAAACCCTATAACCAATTCCTAGCTGAAGAAATCTTTCCTCAAATTCTCTTGTTTGATAAATAGCTCTTACTAGAATTGAAACATCATTCAATGAATATTTTTTCTTAATTTTATTTTCAATAATGTCACTTATACCCTGTGCTTCTTCTTTTCCTGTTCTATAACAATTAAGCTTTACTGATTCACCTTGACTGGCTGATGACCACAACTTTTTACCTACTCTATTTGTATTGTTTGAAATTAAATTGGAGGCGGTTTCAAGTATATTCTTTGTGGATCTATAGTTTTGTTCCAATTTAAACACTTTACAATTTTTATAAGTTTGATCGAAAGTCAGAAAATTTTTTATTTCTGCACCTCTCCAACTATAAATTGACTGATCATCATCACCAACGCAGCAAATATTTTGATTTTTATTAACTAATAAATTTAACCACTTATTTTGAATAAAATTGGTATCTTGAAACTCATCTACTAAAATATATTTAAAATTGTTTTGATATATTTCCTTTATATCAAGATGTTGCTCAAATAATTTAACACAAAACAGAATTAAATCTCCAAAGTCGAATGCATTTAAATCTTTTGTTTTATTTTGATATATTTCATAAACTTTTAAAATTGACTTTAAAATTGAGCTAGCTTTTTCTAAAATAATATCCTTTGGTAATAACCCTTTATTCTTCCATTGGTCTATATGATACATTATTAACTGAGGAGAAAATTTTTTAGCGTCTAAATTTTCTGCTTTTACTATATTTCTTATAAGTTTTTTTTGATCATCAGTATCAAGAATTGTAAAATTACTTTTATAACCTAGGGCTTCTGCATGTCTTCTAAGAAATTTCACACTTATCGAATGGAAAGTGCCCAGCCAAGCAACAGATTTTGAACTACCTTTCAAATACTGCATAACTCTGCTTTGCATTTCTCTTGCGGCCTTGTTGGTAAAAGTCACACATAAAATCTGGTTAGGAAAAGCTTTTTTTTGATTTATTATGTGAATTAATCTCGTTGTGAGAACCCTAGTTTTACCTGAGCCAGCCCCAGCAACAATCAAGTTCGGTCCCTCAGTACATAAGACTGCTTTTTTTTGCTCTTCATTAAGGTTTTCAATTAATTTATCTATACTATTCATAAACAAGAATTTTCATTTATATACTAGTTGTAAAAATAAAAAAAATGATAAATAAAATTTACAAAATAATTAACAACAGATTTTCAAGATTTTTTAAATTCATTTTTTTTCTAAGATATCTTTTTACAATTTTTTTTGTCGCAATTGCCTTATTCCTAACAATTCCTCAATTTTTTGATTACAAAAAGAAAGAGGAAATTATCAAGAATTTTCTAGAGCTTAATGGCCTGGAAATACAAAAAATAGATAATATTAAATTTCATACTTTTCCACTGCCTCATCTAAAAATTAATAATTTAAGTATAAATTTTTTCTCTGAAAAAACTAATTTAAAAGCTAAAGAATTAATCATTTTCCCTAAAATTCTAAGTATTTATAATTATAATAATTTTGCTGCAAGAAAAATTAAAATAGAAAACAGTTACCTTGAAACTGATTTATTCAATCTCAAATTTATTTGTCAAAATATCTTAAAAATAAATTCAAACATCTTAATTAAAAATTTAGATGCAAAAATTATGGATAAAGCTGAAAATAAAATTTTTGAGTTAGAAAAAGTAAATTTCGCAAATTATGGATATAAAAAAAATAAAATGAACGGCATCATTTTTGATAAGAATTTTGTAATAAATTTTAAAGAAGATTTAAGAAGTATTAATTTCGAACTTATTAACACCGGATTTTTAGTATCTTTGGATAACTTACAAAACACCACAAAAAATAAGGTTAGTGGAATTTTAAGAAGCAAAATTTTGGGAGCTAATTTAAAGTTAAATTTCATTTATGATAAAGATAAAATTTATCTAAATGATATCTTTTTTAGAGAAAAAAAATTATCTTTTAACAGCGAGGGGTTTCTAAAACTAAACCCTTTTTTTAAAATTAATCTATCTTCTAACATAAAAGATATTGATACAAATTTATTTAAGAATTTAGATATAGATAAATTACTTAGTTTTAAAGATTTTCTCAAAAAACTTAATAGTGAACAAACAATAAATTTTAAACCGAAAAGATTTAATAAAAGTTTAATCTCAAATTTGAATATATTTGTAAATCTCGCATACGGAAGACTAGAAACCTCAAAAAAAATTTCCATATTAGAAACTAATTTATCATGTTCAAGTAACATTAATTTACTAGACGATTTTCCTGTATTTTATTTTGAATGTTCAATGTACTCACCAAATAAAAAAGAACTATTTAAAAAGATAGGGATAAATACAAAAATTAAAAATGATACTTTCAAACTTGATGTCATAGGAAATCTTAATCCGCTTAGTAAAAAAGTTAATTTTAAAACTATAAAAGTTAACGAGAATTATAAAGCTACCCAGGAAGATTTGAAATATTTTAAAAAAACTTTTGAAAATATTTTGTTCGACGATAATTTTATCGAAATATTCAATATATCCAAAATTAAAAAATTTGTGTCCGAAATTTTATAATTCATTTAGGTTGGGTCATTTTAAGAGGAGACATAATTTTATCGTACTCTTTCTCTTTAACTAAACCTGTTTTGATAACTTCATGTTTTAAAGTTGTTCCATTTTTATGAGCTAATTTTGCTATTTTAGCAGCTTTATCGTAGCCAATTCTTGGAGCTAACGCTGTAACTAACATTAATGAATTATCCAAAAGATATTTTATTCTTTTTTTGTCGGCTTTGATACCTTTCACACAATACAATGCAAAAGTTTTTGCAGAGTCACTCATAATCTCAATAGACTGCAAAATATTATGGATGATCAACGGTTTGAAAACATTTAATTCGAAATGACCATGCGAACCCGCCATTGTGATACCATTATGATTTCCAATTACTTTTACACATACCATTGTTACCGCCTCAGATTGAGTAGGATTTACCTTGCCTGGCATAATCGATGAACCAGGTTCATTAGAGGGTAATATGAGTTCACCGTAACCAGCTCTTGGGCCAGAGCCTAAAAATCTTATGTCATTTGCAATTTTCATTAAACAAACTGCAGCGGTGTTGAGTGTTCCAGAAAAATTTACTATCTCATCATGAGCTGCTAAAGCTGCAAATTTGTTTGTAGAAGGTTTAAAAGGTAGTTTAGTAATTTTGCTTATTTCTTTTATAATTTTTTTATCAAAGTTTTTTTTAGTATTTAATCCAGTGCCAACCGCAGTCCCTCCCTGCGCTAAATAATAAATTTCTTTTAATGCTAATTCGATCCTAATAATACATTTTTTAAGTTGAGCATGATAACCAGAAAATTCTTGACCTAAAGTTAATGGAGTGGCATCTTGTAAATGGGTTCTACCAACTTTTACTATTTTTCTAAATTCTTTTGATTTTCTAGCTAATTCTTTCTCTAAAAGTTTTAGAGAGGGTAATAACTTTTCTTTGGCTTTTAAAGCTATAGCAATATGCATAGCAGTTGGAAAAACATCATTAGTTGATTGAGATTTGTTAACATGGTCATTCGGGTGGATGGGTTTTTTAGTGCCCATTTTTCCACCCATCATTTGAATTGCTCTATTAGCGATTACTTCATTTACATTCATATTAGTTTGGGTGCCGGACCCAGTTTGCCAAACTTTTAGCGGAAAATGTTTGTCGTGTTTTCCTTTAATAACTTCATCAGCGGCCCTTACAATGTATCTACTTAATTTATCCTCTAAATCTTTATTTTTTGCATTTACTATTGCAGCTGCCTTCTTAATTATTGCTATAGAGTGGATAACTAATGGTCTAACTAAAAAGTCGCCAATATTGAAATATTTATTAGATCTTTCAGTAGAGGCACCCCAAAACTTATCACCAGGTACTTTTATTTTTCCAATACTGTCAAACTCTGTTCTGTATTTCATCTTTGATTCTTTGATATAATACACCTTATTTAGATAATTATAAATTACAAAGGGTAAAAATGAGCAATTTTGAAAGTGTAAAAACGTTTATGAAAACTTTTGGTCAAGAAGTAAAGAAAAAAGCTGAATTTCCTAGCGATAAAATTACAGCTTTACGTTATGAATTAATAAAAGAGGAATTAGGCGAACTTCATGATGCAATTAAGAATAAAGATATAAAAGAAGTAGCTGATGCTTTAACAGATATTTTATATGTTACTTATGGTGCCGGACATGCTTTTGGAATTGATCTAGATCAATGTTTTAATGAAGTTCAAAAATCAAATATGAGTAAATTAGGCAAGGATGGTAAACCAATTTATAATGATAAAGGCAAAGTTATGAAGGGACCAAATTATTTTAAACCAAATTTAAATAAGTTTGTTGCATGATAGGAAAAAATTACCACTGGATACTCTTAGGTATAGCTGCTGGTATTGTAATTTACATGATAGATAAATATATTTTTTGATAGGGGCGTTCTGTTGCCAGGTGCCCCAAACCCCGTAACTTAATTAACTAAGTTAATTAAGCTGCAAGTGCAAATTTTTGATTTGCATTTATAAATTAG
>MDTA01033049.1_pt1 | contig 28842 bp, 32 predicted proteins | sample 811151 | NCBI WGS metagenome assembly MDTA01 (sample SAMN05326648, study PRJNA326480) | marine metagenome | isolation source: seawater | place: Indian Ocean: South | collected 2010 | reverse complement strand
GCATCACGCATTGCCTTGAACTCTTCCAGCGTTGCCATCAGCGGATCTGCAGCGTGACTCCGTTGTAGCCCTGATGCGGCAACAGTTCAGCCACCCGGTTTGGTCAAGGCCCACCAACGACATTGCCTCCACTCTTTTTGTCTTCCAGGACTGCCATCAACAACGTGTGCAGCTGCACGCAGGACTTGTCCTCTTCAGGGTCCAACGGCATCTTGCCTGACTGAAGCGATCTGCACTTGTCCATCAGCTGTTTCATGCCGGTGGCTCTGATGGTTCCGCCAGGTTCAATGTCAAACACCTCTTCATCAGAAGGCCAGACAAGATCCTTGGCGTTTGGCTGCTGAGCGCAGGCAAGCGGAACAAGGGCAAGAGCAACAATTGCAGTGGATCGAAGGCGCATAGACCATTTCCCAGCTGTGCTCGAACAGTGCCATGCTGACGTAGTCGTGGAATTCGACCCGAGTCACTAGTGCTGGGAGGCGAGTAATTCTTGGTCAAAGTTGAGCTTCGTGCAGCAAAGATTCCAAGCCTTGTAGGAATCTTCGCTGATCACTATTGGCTGCTGGTATTTCGTTCTGTTGACGGTAGCCAGCTTCAAAAATGTGACAGGTGGGAGGTGTGGCAACAAGCCAATCAGAACAAAACTTGCTGGGGGCATCTTCACAAGAATCTTCTGCCTCCATATCAAGGTGTGGGAAATGGTTCGTCTGTATGTATTCAACAATGGAGAGACGACCAGGCTTTGTCGATTATCGAAAAAGTTGAAACGTCTCCATGGACCTATCCTTTTACTGATCAATACAGATACTGGCCAGGCCCGAATAGCAATACTTTTGCCCAGTGGATTGTTCGAGATAAGACAACCCTCGGTATCAGGGCGATTGGCAGAAATTTTTCAGTACCAGAACAACATTAAGCAAAGACAAGCCAGACATGGCTTCGCTAAGGGCAAACTGCCGCTGCTCGTTCATCCGGTAGGCGGTCCCCACCGTGACCCTGAGCTGGTTCTCAGTCCCCTCGCCTAGTTAGCTGCGTGTCTATGGCTTGGCATTGGAGGCGACTGACGTAGGGAGTGACAAACCAGTGCCAACGGAATGTCTGACACACGAAGGAAACCCATTGCAGCAGCTGGTTTCGGCCAGATCCCCTTCAACGCCTACTATGTGGCGGTAGCGGGGCGTGGCGCAGCTTGGTAGCGCGGGTGCTTTGGGAGCACTAGGTCGCAGGTTCGAATCCTGTCGCCCCGACTTGGATCTCAGCGAGCAGAGAAGACTCGCTATCCCGGGAGGATCAGCCACCACTCACAACCTCGGCAACCGAAGAGCAGGGTGATTCCACGATTATCGACCCCCAGGGGTTGGCCAGTAACGGGAACGGTCCAGGTCGAGGACTTACCTGTGAAATTCCACTTGGCATCTTCATGAACGGCTACACCTTGATGGCAACAAGTTAAAACTGCCTCAGGCAGGCTTAAGCTGATACTGACCACCAAGATGCTCTGACTTCTTCAAGGGGGGTTTCGGCAATGGCGAAGTAGTCAATATCGAGTAATGGGTCAACGATGCAGGATTTGCCTCGTTGAATAGCCTGGGCAACTCTGTCGATGCCATCAACTGATGAGAGAGCCTTGCCAAACTTGTCAGCTCCATAAAAGGAATGGAGTAGGCCAGTTTCTAAAATACTGATCGCACCAATAAATCCCAGTGTGACTCCAGGAAATTGACTAGAAGAAGCCATGAATGCTGTCACTTCTAATTCTCCAATTGGGGTGGTGTCATAGCCAGCGATTAAGTGAATCCAGTCATGGTGTGCTAGGGAGGAATTGCCAGCACCAAGCTCCCCAGGAAGTTTAAATCCTCTTGTTTGGTAAAAGTCCCATAAATGCCGTCCCAGACTCCCTTGTGGGAAGTTTTTTAAATTGTCCCATTTTGAATATTCGTCGGGATCTTCTTGAACGCATAATCCATAGGCGTGGTCGCCGTATTTTCGGATAAGATTCTGGAATACTGGGTCATCTTGATGATTGCCCTCTCCAATCCAGTTATGCCGATAAAAATCTGATGTTGCTTGTGTAATGGCATTGTTGGCCAGCTCTCGTGAAAGCTTCAGCAGCTCGGTGTCGCATTCCAGTACTTGAGACCATTCATCAATGGCATTGCTCAAACTTTTGGGAATTGGACTGCAAAGCATTTCAAAGGCGATCAGCAACTCAAGCAGCTCTTTTTTCTCGTTGGAGCTATGAAGCTGAGCTGCTGCACCAGCGGCATCTACCGCGGGGTGTGTATTGAAGTCGATGTCAGCATCAAGAAGCTTTAAAAACAGAGCATGGGCTAGTGCTTCTTGGCTCTGGACATACCAGGTGCCATTGGGTCGGTGGACATCAACCAACGCAGAAGCCAAAAGGAAGGCTTGTTTGGGGGAGTTGTGGATTAAGAACATGTTTTGTTTCTTTATGGCGTAACCGTACCGCTGATCATGGGCGTCTATGTGCGTCTCAAGCGCCAAGGAATCAGAACCATTGAGCAGCTGACAAAAAATCGAGAGTGGACTCGCCTCCCAGGCATTGGCGAAGTCACAATCGCGCTAGTGAATGCGCACTCGAGGGGATGGGCAAGGCTGAATACTCTGCAACTGACCTGACCTGCACCGTCCTGTACGGTCAGCCCTGCGAGCAATGTTGCGAACGAGTCATTCAGGACCGCACCAAAGCCCTGTGACTCACAAGAAACTGTCACCGTCTGTTGAGCGCTGGCACGCTAACGCCACGCAGCTTTGGGTGGCACTGCCGTACAAATGGTTTTGATCAACAAGGAGAAGGATCGTCTCAGGCTGCGAGTGCGCTGATTGCAACGCTGAACAACCTCTAAACGCTTGGCGATTCGGTCCTGGCTGAAGTGCAACTCCGACAAGCGAATACGGGAATGTTCGATCTGCTTCGGTCTTGATTTGTTTTGCGAGGAATCCAATCCTTTGCTAGTCATGGTCTGACTGATGTTTTCAGGATCATGATCAATGTCAGGACCACTCTTTTTTTTGCCGCGCTGTTCTTGAGCGCAATGAGTGGAGTTGCTATCGCAGAGTCTGGCTCCGCTACCGTCCAAGCGATGAATGAGGAGGTGGCTAAGAATCGTGCTCTCTCCAAAGTCCCCCAAGGCTCAACGCCGACAGATCTATCTTGCCGCTCACAAGAGGTTGGCGCAGAAACGGCTTACACCTGCACCGTCAAGTGGGATTAAGAATGTTTGAATCTTTTTGATTTTATTTAATCGAACTTTTGCGCCTCAAGTTCTCGTCTAACACACAATACTTTTTGTCATTGGCAGAGTCTTAAGGGGCTTTTTGATTGCCCATAAGTCTCTGATTTTCGCTACCGGTGATGGGACGATGCAACATTATCGATACGCTTGTGCTTGTGTTGGCGTCAGTATCGTGGATAGTTTAATGTCAAAAATAGCGTGAATGTATCCCAATCCGTAGGTTCTTTCGGTGATTGTTGGCATGCCCATACCCTCTTATGGCGCTCAGGAAACCAGCCGATTGCTTGTGGATGTCATTCACCCATCTCATGCAGTCGATGATCGACAATATTATTGACTTGGTAAAGCAACCAACTGCTCCTCGAGAAGCATATTAAACGTAAGCAATTGCTCATCACTTAATTGTTGTCTCGATGTGGCCTGGAAATTTTGGTGAAGAAACTCTCTGGCTTGCTCTTGTTTCCAATTCAGCCGTTGAAGGATTTCATCACTTTGGTTCACAAGATCGGATCGCCGCAGCGGTACTGACGTCTGTTGTGGATCACTGCCTGCTGATAGCTCACGCAAGCGTTTGAGATAGGCGACTAAATCGTTGAATCGCGTCAGTCGATGCCGGCTGCCATGGCCAAAGGCTCGCTCCAGGTAGATCCGTTCCTTCTCCCTGTCCCAACCGATCCGTTGCAGTTCGAGGTCGATGGCGGTGAGTTCTTCGCTCCAGTCGTCTGGATCGGTTGGCGCTTCACTTGGCGGCATTTGGCTTGAAGATTCAACCGCTGGATTCCCCTGCGGCGTTGGCCTGGGCTGTTGCACACGTCGTTCAGGATCAGGCATTTGTTTGGGCATCTCTGAGGTCGTCGCTGAGCTGGTGTTTTGTGCGTCTCCTGCTGTCACAGAGGGCTGTCTCACGATCGGGGTCGTTCTGATCGCTTGTTGCCCATCAAGATCACTCGCAGACTGGTCTGAGGGCTTTATTGGATTTGGACGTTCGCCGATCAACGCTGGTGTTCCAGCACAACGTTTTTGCAAACGCGCGATGGCTAAATCCTCGGCATCCATCACGGTGACACCTTCTGCCAGGGCGCTTCCCAAAGAACGATCTCCTTCAAATCCTTCGACCAGCACAACGCATCGGTCCTGGTCGAGATGGCAAAGCTTCGCTTGAGTCTGCATGCCGCTGTTGATGGTCCATCATTTCTAGGCTGCAGCAATGGATACAGCTGCTCTCCCTTCTCTCACCGCCTGGATGGACGGTGTCGATCAGCTGAGTGAGCTGCTTCCGCTGCTGCCTGTGCTGGTCAGTCTGGAGCTTCTTCTCTCTGCAGACAATGCCATCGCTTTAGCGGCGATCGCGCGTGGTCAGCAGGATCCCAGCTTGGAGAGACGTGCCCTCAATCTCGGCATTGGCATGGCCTTTGTCTTGCGGGTGGCATTGATCCTCTTGGCCCAATTGGTTCTTGCCTTTCCTCCCATTCAGCTCGCGGGAGGCCTCTATCTGCTGTGGCTCAGTGTTCGTTATTTCCAGAACCATTCAGCCCCGCCCACTGGTGCTGAACAAGTCAACACGACGCCACGTGTGAGTTTTGGTCGGACTGTGCTGACCTTGGCCATCACGGATCTGGCCTTTTCCATTGACAGCGTTGCGGCTGCAGTCGCCATCAGTGATCAGATCTTGTTGGTCGTGACCGGGGCCCTGATTGGAGTGGTCGCGTTGAGGTTCACTTCGGGCATGTTCATCCGGTGGTTGCAGATCTATCCGCGTCTTGAAACAGCAGGCTTTCTTGCCGTCGGTTTCGTGGGGCTGAAGCTTCTGGTGTTGCTCGCTCTGCCAACCCTGCATCCATCGGAGTTGCTTACTTTTCTGTCTGTCATGTCCCTGTTGATTTGGGGTTTTTCACGTCGAGATTCCGTGCCGGCAGAGGAGGTTTGAACGATGTTGGTGGAAATACGGCAATCCGGAAGCGAGCTCGTTTTGGATCGTGTCGAGCTGGATGAGCCGCCCCAGCCTGGCCGTTGGTTTCTCCATGCTGAGACCAGCTATTTCGTGATGCAGCGGCGGCATCGTTACCGGCTGCACTCGGGGTCTTACCAATTGAGTTCGGTGATCCTGATGGTGAAAGCTCAGGTTCGGCCCGATGATGCCCGGTGGTTTCGTCATGGTTGGGTGATCGGCGATCCCAGTTGCCGCTTCAATGCACGTAGCCCACTGATTCGCTGTGCTGTTCTCCCGGATGGTCCGTGCGAACGTTGCACGCATTGGACTTCTGTGCATCCATGAAGCGCGAGCGCTGCTGGGTTTGGTTCCGTGGAGGCTTGAACGAAACCTCGCATTGGGTGGGTGGGTTTTACGCCACCACGGATGATCAAGAAGGCGTGTTGATCCAACACGGCAGTTATCGCGACACAAGGGTTCCTGAATGGCGAATCACCCAGAAAGAGCCTGTCGACCTTCACGCAGCTCCAGCCATTCCTGACGATGCAGTTTGGCAAATCAACTAGATGCCGTCGACGCCAACCACGACTGTTCAAGCGCGGGCGAAGGCTGTGTTGCTTGAGTTTCTCAAGTTCAGGGTGCTCGCAGCTGAAGAGGATTTTTTTGCCAACAACGATCGTCAACAGCGTCGTGAGTGGCTGTCTGTGATGCATCCACAGTCTCTGGTTCTCACCGATGAGCAGCTTGACCACGTCTGGCATCAGGCTCACGCTCTCTATGGCTCTCATTAACCGCGTCGGGGCCGACTCCTAGGGTGAACGATTCCGGAGCACGACGATTAGCCAAGCCCCTATCGCCACATCCGCTCAGGCCTGTTTCGATGACCTTGGGTTGGGTGAGCCCCTGCTCAAAGCTTTACGCGAGAAGGGTTACAGCCACCCCTCACCGATTCAGGAGCAGGCAATCCCTGCCGTGATCAAAGGTCGCGATGTGATGGCGGCAGCACAGACGGGCACTGGCAAGACAGCTGGCTTCACGCTCCCTTTGTTGGAACGGTTGCGGCATGGGCGACGCGCCTCGCGTCGGCAAGTGAGAGTGTTGGTGCTGACGCCAACGCGTGAACTGGCTGCGCAAGTGCTTGAAAATGTGCGTGCCTATGGCCGTCACTTGCCATTGCGCAGCGATGTGGTGTTCGGTGGAGTGAAGATCAATCCACAAATTGCCCGTCTTCAAGGTGGGGTTGATGTACTTGTGGCCACTCCTGGCCGGTTGCTTGATCTTCATCAACAAGGGATGGTGATATTTGACCGGCTTGAATCGCTTGTTTTGGATGAAGCCGATCGCATGCTCGACATGGGCTTTATCCACGATATCCGCAAGTTGATTCGCTTCCTACCTGAGCATCGTCAAACTCTCTTATTTTCAGCGACATTCAGTGCACCCATTCGCAAGCTTGCAACTGGCTTGCTTCACCAGCCTGTGCAAATTCAAGTCGCTCCTGAAAATCAGACAGCCCGTTCAGTTGATCAGGTTGTGCACCCATGCGATATGAAGCGGAAGCCTGATCTCCTCAGTCACCTGATTCGTTCCGGTGATTGGCAACAGGTGCTTGTCTTTTCTCGTACGAAGCATGGAGCGAATCGAGTCGCCGATCGATTGAATACAGAGGGATTGGCGGCTGCTGCGATTCATGGCAACAAAAGTCAAGGCGCGCGTACCCGAGCATTGCAGGGTTTCAAACAAGGGGATGTGCGCGTTCTCGTTGCGACGGATATTGCCGCTCGAGGCATCGATATTCAGCAGCTGCCCCATGTCGTGAACCTTGACCTCCCCAATGTCGCTGAGGATTATGTGCATCGCATTGGACGCACAGGTCGGGCTGGTGAGACAGGCCATGCCATTTCGCTGGTGGCAGCTGAAGAAGCCCTGTTGCTCAAGGCGATTGAGCGTTTGACCGGTGAAGTCCTACGCAAGGAACCAGTCAAAGGATTTGAACCCACGGTCCTCTCTGCGCCTCCATTGGATCTCAGTGGTGGACGCCGTAATCACGGCAACACTCCAAGACGCCGCGCAGGACTGAGTGCCAATCGACGCTCTTCGCCCTCCTCATCTCGACAACGACGTCGCTGATTTCAGCCCATCTGGTCGCCAGGTCTGGCGCTCAGTTGTTGCCCAAGGGCTAGACCAACGCTCCTGTTTTTCCCTTCCAATTGCGCTTCGCGAATCAACAGAGGACAACCTGAGCTGCTGACGACAACACCAGCCGCGCTCACATCCAGAACTTCGCCGGGTTTGTGTTGACCTGTTGTCCACCGGCCAATCAGTGCTTGGGCATCGTCGGTGAGTTGTGATTTCAGGCGTGCAATCAATGGTTCTGTGGCCATTAGTTTCAGACGCTTTCCTTGCCATTGCGTGACTGCTCCTGGATACAAACCCATCACTTTTCGATGGATAGAGAGTGCTGAATCCGACCAATCCACAGCAAAGTCTTCTTTCTTGAGCATGCGCGCGTAGCTTGCATGGTCATCGGTTTGTGGGCGGACGTTGAGCTTTGCAAAGCGTTCTGATTCACAGCCCAAGCCAGCCGATTCAATTAATGGCATGGCTTCCACAATCAACGATGCCGTGAGATCGCTCAGCCGATTGGCCACAACCTGGGCATTGTCAAGCAGGCCGATTTCAACAGCACGCTCAAGCAGTACAGGTCCTGTGTCCAAGCCTTCCTCCATGGCCATCACACCAACACCGGTGCGTTCATCGCCTTCAAGCAGCGCCCACTGGATGGGTCCAGCGCCTCGCCATCGGGGTAGCAGTGAGCCATGGCCGTTCCAGCATCCCCTCGGGGGTTGTTCAAGAACACTCTTTGGGAGGATCTGACCAAACGCCACAACCACAGACAGATCTGCACCCAGTTCAGCCAGATCCCGCTGACACGGCAGGTCTTTTCGGATCCGTTCGGGCGTGAACACTGGAACTCCCAGTTCGATCGCCTTGAGCTTCACCGGTGAAGGGATGAGTTGCTTTCCGCGCCCTCGACGCCGATCGGGTTGGGTGACAACTCCGACAATCTCATGACCAGCTGAGCAAAGAGCATCAAGTGTGGGCACTGCGTAGGTGGGAGTGCCCCAGAAGAGGATCTTCATCGCAGCGTTGCAACCGGAAGCTCTTGGTCAGGCGTCACCCGTGATGGCAAGACCATCCACCCAGATGTGTGGACAGACTCCTTCATGTGTGACGACGGGCGTGTGCTCGATCTGAACAATCGACTTGAGAACATCGCGAATATCACCCGCGATTGTGGCTGCCTCGATGGAGGTGCGTTCTCCATTGTTGACAAGCCAGCCGTCGAATGGAAGTGAGAACGCCCCTTGGCTTGCTTTCACGCCTGCGTGCAGTGCATTGAGGCTTTCAACCAGCACGAATGCGTCTGATGTTGTGGTGTGATCGAGATGTTCTGCGTCTGTCGTCGTACCGGGTGTGCGCGCGATTTCAAACCAATCGGGACCCACTGAGACCTTGGCTCCCATGCCAGCATGACCGGTTGGATTCACTCCAAAACGGCGGGCCGTAGCTTCGGAGTGAAGGAAGTTTTTCAGCTCACCATTTCCGATCAACGGCAAGGATTGCGTGGGTGTTCCTTCTCCGTCGAACGGCATCGCCCCGATGTGTGCTGGATGCAATCCGTTGTCTGTGAGATTGAAGAACGGAACGGCGAGTTGATCACCGATGGAGTCAGCTTTGCTGAGACTGACACCATCCAGAACTGCTCTAGCATTGAACATGCTGCTGAACGAACCGACTAGATCGAGAAACGCCTCTGGAGTGAAACAAACGAGATAACGACCTGTGTCGATTGGTTGGTAATTCAGATGGCTGATTGTGCGCTCTGCAGCTTCATCAATGCAACCACTCAGATCGAGCTCACGGCTTCCCAATGCAACCCGAACAGCACCACCGCTCCTCGGTTTCCGACCACTTTCTTCGGCACGAGCCATCAAATAAACAGTGGCTTGAGTGCGTTGTGCTTGTCGGACTGCTCCTTCGCTGTTGAGATAGATCCGCTCACTGCTTCCCTCATTGAGCGCGTTGTAGGGAAGCGTGTTGATGGCCGGATGGCGTCCAAGCAAATCTTTTTCTGCATCAAGCAGTTGTTCGAGCAAGATCTGAATGCCTTGAGACTCCTTCATGGGCCGATCCAGCTCGGGCGTTGCCTCCTTGGCCAGAGGGGAGAACCCTGGAACATCATCGGGATTGCCGAAAGCACTGGCTTGATGCGCTCCCATCAGTGCTTTCTCGAGTCCTGACTCCGATAAATCGGACGTGCTGGTGATTCCAACCAGTCCTTGCTGATTCCACACACGAACCGTGATGGAGCTCCGTTGTGATGCCTTGAGCTGCTTTGGTTCCCCGCGGTCGACCTGGACTGAAGCGCTGTTGCTGCGGCTGGCACCGAGATCCCACTGAGAGATCCCTTCGCGTTGCGCTAATGCGGTGAGCTGATCCTGTAGAGCTTGAACGTTGAGCGGAGCATTGGACATGATCAACGGCCTCCCACAGTGATGGAATCAACTTTCACATGTGGTTGACCGACGGTCACGAAGACGCTGCCACTGACAGATCCGCAGTAACCGGCAGCGAGATCAAGATCATCAGCACACATCGAGATTTTCGGCATCACTTCTTTGGCATCACCGATCAAGGTTGCACCTTTAACCGGTTGTCCAAGTTTTCCGTCGTTAATCAAATAGCCCTCTTCAACAGAAAAATTGAATTGGCCAGTTGCGCCGACGCTACCGGCACCCATAGATTTGCAATACAGGCCCGTTTCCACTGAACTGATCAGATCATCAACACTGTGGGGACCTGCCGCGATGTAGGTGTTCCGCATTCTGCTGGCAGCAGCGAAACCGTGGTTTTGGCGCCGACCGCTGCCAGTGCGCGCATGGCCTGTTCGCATTTCACCCGCGCGATCACTGATAAATCGTTTCAACACACCGTTTTCAATGAGAACAGTGCGCTGCGGTTCCATGCCCTCGTCATCCATGGAGAGGGATCCGAAGGCTCCTTCGCTCAGGCCTTCGTCGATCGCTGTCACTGCAGGATGAGCGATGCACTCACCGATGCTTTCAGCAAAGGGTGTTGATCCACGCTCCACCTGAGTGGTTTCCAGGAGGTGTCCGCAGGCCTCATGAAAAATCACACCACCAAAGCGGTTCGCGAGGACAACCGGCATCTGGCCTCCATCGACGTAATCGGCCCGGAGCATGGTGGCTGCGCTTTCACAGACTTCATCGGCGGAAGCGTTGATGTCCCAATGGCGCAAATCATGAGGACGATCAGAAGTGCCGTAACGACGGGAGATGCTCGAACGATGGTCTCCGTCAGCAGCGAGAACACTGAGTCCGGACGATTGATGGAGACGAATATCTCTGGCAAACGTTCCATCGCTTGCAGCCACCAAAACCTCCTGCCAATCACGTGAGAAGTTCCCGCGCCGAACCTCTAAATGTTGACCGCGTTGCTGCAAACTTTGGGTTCCTTCGAGCAGGCGCTGGGTAATGGTGTCGAGTTCAGGAGTTTGACTGAGCCAATCTTCTTTGCTCTGGCCGTAATCACGAAGTTGGCCAAGGCCATCGAACCCTCGTTCAGCAACAAGCGACGTGGTGTTCAGCTGAAGCATGGCTAAAGCCTGCTCCAATGCCTGGTGAAGACCTTGATCGCTGAGGTCGTTGGTGCTGACGAAGCCATCCTGGCCTCCACGAAACACACGAATTCCTGCACCCATCCCGAAAGCGGGACTAACACTCGTGATTTTGTCCTGTTCTGCCAGAACACCGAGATGATCAGTTCGTTCAAGAAAAATCTCGACTAGGTCAGCCCCTGAGCGGACACCAAAATTAAGCAACGTTTCGAGACGATTGCGCCAGGCGTTGTGGCCTGGGTTCAGATCAGTGAACAAGGCCATGGAATTCCGATTGATGGTTTGCATCAGCGCACGCTGGGCTGATAGTTCTCACTGCGCACTGGTGACATCACAAATAGCGATGCCATTTGTGCACCATTGGCAATCCAATGGGGAAGTTTGCGCAGGAACTTGAGTGGAGCTGGAGCTGAGCTCTCATCGAGCGCTTCGAGCGCGGCGTTGTTTGTTACTAGGTTCTCGAGGCCGTCGTAAAAACGTGGATTCTTGACATCGAGAACCACAGGGAACACCCGAGCTGACGTTTCGTTGGTTTTATCAATCACCATGCGGTCATACTCACGGGCGTCGAGACCAAGAGCTTCATAAAACTCCTTCCGAGCCACATCACGAACGTACATGGTGGCAAAAACAGCCAACAAGAAAAAGCGACACCACAGTCTGGCACGAAGTCCGCGCACGGTATCGGGTTGAGATTTCATCAATGCGTCAAAGAAATCTCCATGACGATTTTCATCTTGACACCAGTTTTCGAAGAAGTTAAAGATTGGAAAAATTTTGCTGTCGGGATTCTTCTCGAGATGACGGAAAATAGCGATGTAACGCCAATATCCAATCTTTTCCGACAGGTAGGTTGCGTAGAAGATGAACTTCGGTTTGAAGAAGGTGTACTTCTTATTGGCAGTTAAGAAACCGAGATCGAGCTGCAGCCCAAAATCACTCATGGACTTATTCAGAAAGCCTGCGTGACGGGCTTCGTCACGGGCCATATGGGCAAAACACTCGGCCAGCAGAGGGTTGGTGTTTTTAATCCGGCGACTCAGCTCCTTGTAAAGCAAAAAGCCTGAAAATTCCGATGTGCAGCTTTGCTCAAGAAACTCAACGAACACACGGCGTGTGTCTGGGTCGAGCTTGTCAGCTGCGCCTTCAAATTCGTCGTTGCGAACGAAGTGGTGGCGGTTGTAGTCCTTGCGGAATTCCTCGCAGATGGCTTCCAGTTCCGCTTCGTTCGGACGGAGGTCCATCGCGGCCATCGCTTCGAAATCAGTTGTGTAGAAGCGGGGGGTAAGGATTGTGTCCTTGACCGGGTCCTTCACTGCAACGGCTGAGTCTGCGGGTTTCGCGTCAGTGACGGCAGTGGGAGGCACCATCGGATCTAGCGTGTCTTGTTGAACATCGTAAGTGCCTCGGTGGCTGCTTTGGGACTGCTGTAACGCAGCTGTTCAGTTGCCTCCAAACCACTTTTGTCCGTTCAGGCGCTGCAGCAATCTCGACTCAAGCAGTGCCAGGTTGATTCGTTTTTCGTCGATCAAGAATGACTCCAGCAGACTGGGATCACTTCCGGTCTCAGCCAGGGCAATGGTTTTCCCCGAGGTAATGGAGTCGGTTTCAAAGCACAGCCAGAACCGGCGGTCGGACGGAAGCACGGCCTGGATCATCCAGCAATTTCCGCCGACAACGGGACGGTCTCCTTCGACCAGCTCCAGGGTGATCGGGGCTTGATTGCGCTCTGACAGTGATCGCTGCAAAGCAGGAAGCAGATCGTCGTTGATAAACGCCGAGAAGGGTTTGTCCTCTGGTTTGGGCTTCGGTGCTGGTTTTGCAGGTTTGGCTGCCTGATTGGCTTTGTCAGTCGCGGCAGGCTGGGCTGCTTGAGATGATTTGCTTGCCTTGGCAGATTTCTCGGGGGTTTCGCTCACCGGACGTCGATCGCTGGCCGGACTGTAGTCATCCTCGGGTGCTCCTCACCAACTTCACCATTCATCGGACAGAGGTCGATCCCAGTCATCGAGGTCCATGGTCTTGCTGACCGCTTGAGCGTTGGCGTCATTCGACGCTGCCTTCGAGTTGGCGGTGCTGTGATTGGGGCCGCTCGTTCCAGTGCGGATGACACGGAAAGGAACCGACACAGTGGGTGCTGGTTCACGCACATCTCTTTCGGGCCAAAGAACTGTGGTTGGTTCCTCAAAGGGTTGGCGTTCCTCTTCCTGGGGGGCCGTTTCTGGCGCTGCTCCATAGGGACGGCGGACTTCACGCTGCAATGGACGTCGACTCGCACCAGAGACGGCCGTCAGTGCACCGCCTGAACCAAGTACGGCGCCCGTGGTCGCGGCAACGGTCATCCACACACCAATGGGCAAAGCAGGCAGCTCCCAGGTGAGGATCCGAAGATTGCCTGATTTACCCAGATTCAGTCCACCAACCAGCAGCGTGAGCAGCAGAGGGGACAGGCAGGGGATCAGCAGAAGACGTTGGAGAGGTGTCATCGGCAAGGACCCTGCCAACGTTGTTGGTCCGTAAGGGATTCACCCAGTGAGTCGAACAACCGCATCACTAGGAAATCGAGCATGTCATCAATGCTGTTTGGTTGGGTGTACCAGGCAGGAATCGGTGGAGCAATCCTGGCACCGGCCTCTGCAAGGGTCGTGAGGTTGCGCAAGTGAAGCAAATTCCAGGGCATTTCCCTGGGTGCGATCACGAGCGGGCGACCTTCCTTGAGATGCACGTCAGCACAGCGTTCGAGAAGATCACCCGCCAGTCCAGCCGCCAGTCGGCCGACGGTTCCCATCGAGCACGGAACCACAACCATTCCACTGGTGGCCACACTGCCGCTGGCAACAACCGCCGACTGATCGTCCCATCGATGGCAGATCAGGGTTCCGGTGTCGATTTGGAATCGGTCTTTCCAGAATTGCTCTTGAAGTTTGGGATCTACGGGAACGGCAATCGACCGCTCAGCACGCCACACCTCATGAGCACCGCGGCTCATGATGACGTGCACCGTGCGGTCTCGGCGCATCAACCACTCAAGCGTTCGCTCAGCAAGCTGCTGAGCAGACGCACCGCTGATCCCGATCACATAAGGATTCATTCCTCGCTGACGGCCACAGGAAGTGCCTCAGCCTCTGCTGGGGTCTCAGAAGGAACCACCTCAAGGTCAATCTGATTCCTCAATACATCAACTTTGAGCACCTTCACATCCACGGGATCACCGAGTTGATACACACGCCGGCTGCGACGGCCCACCAGTCGGTTTTGTCTCGATCGGTATTCATACCAGTCGTCGTTCAGGGAGCTGACATGCACGAGTCCTTCCACCATGGATGGAGGAATCTCAACGAAAAAGCCATAGCTCTGAACTCCACTGATGATTCCGGCCTGCACCTGATCGATCATCGGTTCGGCGCTTCGGGCCTTGGCCATGGCAACCACGTCACGCTTGAGATCATGAACCTGGCGACGACGAGCGTTTAAGCGTTGCACGGTGCGCTCCCGCAACACATCCAACAGTTTTTGTTCCTGAGACGGGGTGAACAAGGGCCAGTCAACCGTTGAAGCAGCGCCGCGATGCCCCAGTTGAGCTTTTTCCTTTTGACGAACGGTCGGTCTGTCTTTGCCTTCGTTCAGAAGTTGACAGAGCACGTGCTGATTGATCAGATCAGCCTGATGCAGAGTTGGGCAACACCAAGGTGCCTGAGGTGTCAGCCGGTCTATCGCGTTGGTCACGGCGGTTGTTGCAACCAGCTCACCGCTGGTTCCAGGATCGTCTTCGGAGGCTTCCGGTTTGGTTGATAAGGAGCTGATATCCAGATCAGCCGAGCTCTCGACACTGGTTTCGCAAGCCAGTGAGTAAGAGCTCTCCGGAAGAGCCTGACGCAACTGCAGGCTGAGTACTCTGCTTGAGTCAAGCCCTGACAATGCAGTGGCAAGTTCGCATGCTGATGGTGCTCCGTCCTCATCCAACTCAAGGGGGACCTCGAGTGCGATAGCAGCCTTGGCGACATCATTCAGTGCCGACTCCTCGGGCTGAGCAGCGTCAAGAACAATCGCCGGAAGCCCCAGTGATCGACGATGGTCTTCCCAAACGCGGTGAGCCTGACGAATGAAGACCGACAGCAAGGAGTGAGCACAGGCTGGATTCAAAGGTGTGGTCCAACGCTGACCGTCACCGTCTGGTGAGATCGAATTCAGATCCGCGAGACGATTGATCTGTGGGGGCTGGAGATCAAGTTCGATCCTCCCTTCAACCCGCTCAGCCTGATGCAGTGTGCGGGCACAGAACACCACAGTTTCCAGTTGACCGATCTGGTCTTTGAACGATTTGAGTGCTGCTGGGATTGCACGTGACTTTGGTTTTCGGCCATCCAGTGCTTGCAGTGCTTCCCCACCCACTTCGGCGATCGGTTTGATCCTGCTCAAACAGAATTCCCAATCCCGCCAATCACCATCGCTTCCCAGATCAAGACGCAGTGAAACCGCATCCTGCTCTTCGCCCACGTTGAAGCTGCTGGCTTTGATCAATGGCGAACTCAGCAAGGGCAACCACTGATCACCGAGACAAACGGATTCCGACTGATTCATCAGCCATTGATCGAGGTTGTTGCCCGGCGTGAGACGTTCAGCGAGCGCAGGCGCGTGAATCCAAAGTCGGGTTCCACCGTTATGGGGAGTGACGTGAATGGCCGGCAGACACGGAGCATCATCAGCAGTCCAGCCACGCAACAACAGAGCGGGTTGCTCGATGAGATTGACCCGCTTTTTCGCTGATGGCGCTTTCAGGCTGGCCCTAGGTGGAGCGGGACGCTGGTGAAGGTTGGCCTTGGTGAGCATCAGCTCGCGATCGACCTCATGGCCTCCGTCGAGGGGCAGAGATCGCGCAACATGACCGCGTGCAGGGAACTGGGCAACCGGGTAGCGGTCGAGCACCACTTCAGCAACGGAAGGCCCCTTCTCGCTGTCGGCATGGGAGGCGTCATCTGATGACAATTCGATTGACGCAAGCAGGCGATCATCGAGAGGAACCGCGATCAAACGATCATCCTGTTGTTCCACAGAAGCCAAGAGGCTTGTCGTGGAGCGCTCGAGGATGCACTGAACACCACCCTCGGGCGAACGGCGTCGACCTCCTTCTCGCGTCAAACGCACGAGCACACGATCGCCGTTCCAGGCATGGTTTAACTGATGGTCGCGAATATAAATGTCATCACCACCGTCGTCGCGGATTGCAAAGCAAAACCCTTTGCTGCTGCAGCGCAGTCTCGCTTCGACGAGGTCATCGGAATCGCCGCGACTGACCCCACCCTCCTGATCAACGTTCAGAATTCCGAGGCGATCCAACCCATGGAGAGCCAAATCAAGGGTTTGTTTTTCTGAACGGTTGGTCAGGCGCAGAATCTTCTCGAGCTTGGCTTTGTCCAGACTTCCCTCAGCAGGAACCTGGTCGAGCAGATCGGCGACCGTGAATTTCATCGGAACGGAAATGAAAACCGGTCTTCAGGACCGGGAGGAGGGATCGTTCGAGCGCGTGCAGCGAAGGACCGCGCTGTCTCACGATCCAATCAGTTTACGGGCCGGTGGAAGTGAACCAGAGAGCCTCACTCTTCCGGTGATGCCAATGAGCCATTACCACTCAGCATCGGCCAGAGCAGCTTGATGCCAATGATCAAGAAACCGAGGGATGCTGCAAATTGCAGCCAATCAGCAGGCACCACCGTTGAGAGAGATCCCCCAGCTAAGGCACCGATCAGGCTCGCCAGAACAAGAGCACTCGACGAACCAATGAACACCGCCAGCGGACGGTCTGATGTGCCGCTGATGGCCACGGTTGCCAACTGTGTTTTGTCGCCGAGTTCCGCCAGAAACACCGTGACGAATGTGGAGATCAGCAGCGCAAAATTCATTGGGGAATGGTGGAGGACGAGAGTGGTGATTCGGGTGCCATCAGGCTGCTGATGCCTTGAGGAGTGACTGCAACGCTTGCGAACCAAGCCACAGTCCCAATCCCACCATCAGTAAACCTGCCATCTGTTCCAGCCGTTCCGGTGGAATTACCTTGGACAGCCAGCGTCCAACCAGAACGCCAACCAGGCTGGAACAAATCAAGGCGAGAGCTGCCCCTCCAAACACCAGCCAGGGCTCACCGGATTGTGCTGACAGCAACAGAGTTGCCAGCTGTGTTTTGTCACCGAGTTCTGCGAGAAAGACCGTGGTGAACGTCGTCACCAGAATCGCTGAAAAGCCTGGACGTTGAGAATTACCGGCTTCAGTCATCGCACGGTTCGCGGAGATCGGATCTGGCGTTCGAACTTACGCAGTTCCCGGCTGCGGCCGCCGTGCACTGAGCGAATTTGCTGTCGGCAGCAGCTGATCGCAAATGCATCAGCATGCGCATCGTCGATACCAAACAAGCTGCAAAGGCTATCGACGCGACAGAAATTAGGTCGCTTCTCATAGATCCGACAACGCCGGGATCCTGTATCGAAATGAAGGCACCATCCATCGGGGCCAACCATGCTCAGATACAACTCCCGCTGCTCGGGACTTAAGGCTGCAAGAGCCTCAGGCCGCTCTTCTGGGGCCAGACGGCAACACGCTCCGCAATGGTTCATGCACGACCAAGTGGAAGTTGGTCGTGTCATGACACAGCCTCGATCTTCAGCAAAACGGGTGTTGGCTGTGACAAGCCATCACAGTGGACGGCACGGATCCAGCCACCTGGGCTTGAAGACCCGTAGCCTTGACCAGGCATCATGCCGCTCATCCGCTTTCCATCCATGGGTCTTGATTTCCACCTGATCGCCAACTTCGCGGCGCTGGCCCTGATCACACTTGCCGGTCCGGCAGTGATCTTCATACTGTTCTACAAGCGCGGCGCGCTCTGAAGCTTGCTGAGACCGTGATACACCGGATCCCTGCACACCAGGCGTCCGGTGTAAGCGGCCAGCACAGCGGCCAAGACCACACCTGCAAACAGCTGTTGGTCTCCGGCAAGCCTCCAGGAAAAAATGATCGAGACCAAAGGAAGTTGTGTGGCTCCCGACAGTCCTGCAGCCAGACCCAGGCCGATGCCGAGCTGAGTGCTCACACCGACTACGGCGCAGATTGTGTACCCGAGAACGGCTCCGAATGTCAGTGATGGATCGATCAGTCCTCCTGGCACGCCTGGGCTGAGAGCCAGCATCGGTCCAACCACCCGAACAACGGTGATCCAAAGGGATGTCACGCCGCTGACCAGCTTTTGATCATCGGAAAAGGCATTCGGCATGCCTTGATCGATCAATTGACGCACCAGCGCCTCACCGTCGGATGTCGAGGTGCCCCAGCTCAGGAGGGCCAAAAGACTCAATCCGGCTCCAAGGCAGAGCCCTGTTTGAAGAGGGCGTTGACGGACCAGCGGTGCAAGACGCCTTGTCAGCAACACCAGGCCTTTGTTGAACAAGCCGCCGATCAGGCCACAGACAATCCCGATCGGGATGGCCATCAGCAATTGTTCCGCTTCAGGTGCAGCGATGTTGAGCACTCCTAGGCCAAACATGGGTTCACCACCAATGTTGGAAAAACCAGCGGCTGCCACGCTGATTACCAAGGCTGGCCAGATCGTGACGATGGCGTAATCAGCCGTCAGTTCCTCCAGCATGAAAACGGCTCCCAGCAGCGGTGTATTGAATCCACCGGCGAGTCCTGCTCCTCCGCCGATTGCCACCATTTGACGCTCGCTGAGTGATGGCAACCAGGCGCCGAATCGACGATGGCAGGCTCGAGCCACGGCAGCTCCGAACTGAACAACGGGGCCCTCGCGTCCCAGTGGGAACATCGCCACCGTGGCGATTGACCACAGCACACCACGTTGAACGGTTCCAGCCGCAGCCATCGCTTTTGGAAGACGAGCAGGATCTTCAAGGGAATTCATGGTGGATGGAATGCCCGATCCTGCGCCTGCTTGCCAGGGTCCTCGCTGCAGAAGCAGCAAAACCGGCATCACCAGCAAAGGCATCAGCGCAATGAGAAGCCCTTGCCATCCCCAGCCGATCGTCGCTGTGGTCGGTAAGAAGGCGTAGAGCTTTTCTTGAACACGATCAACCAAATTCAGAGGCAGGCAGGCCAGGCCGATCAGAACGCCAACAATCACCAGCCCGAAGAAATGCCTGACAACGCCTTGGAGACGTCCCTGATAGGGAAGCGTTCCTGGAATCAGAACGGATTCATGGCGTGTGTCCGGACTCATGGGCGCAAGCCGAGGCCCACGCAGGCCTCCTTCAACAGACCCGCAACGTAAGGGTGTTCTGCACGGCTGTCGTCGCTGTCCAGCACACCCTCCTGACTGACCCGGCAGACCAGAACTTGTCCGCTTGGATTGACAAGCTTGAGGCCATCGGGCTCAAAGCGTTCAACCCGGTATCGGCCCTGGGGGCGATGCAACTCCATCACGTTGTGATGAGCACGCAAGGATTTGACTTCCAACTGGAATCGGGTCTCGCCACGCCAATGGTTCTGCGTGAGATGGAAGGCCACATCTACTGTTTGTGGAAGAACGGCATGATCAGGCCAGCGCCAGACGATGGCCTGTCGTTCGACATTGTTTTGTTCAAGGGTCAACCGCAGGTGACCGCCGCGTAGGGCTTGCTGGTCAGCAACGCGGCAACCTCTTGCCCAGAACAACGGTTTGGGGTGACCAGCACCAAATGGCTCCAGTTGTTGGAGATCCTTCCAAAACGCGTGGTTGATCTGCTGAAGTTCCAGCAGGGCCTCAGGCTCCACAAGCAGTGCGTCACCGCGATGCCTGAGCCAATCCTCCGCCAGACCATTGAGCGCCTCGTGTAGGGCGCTGACAGCACTGATTCGCACCGTGAATCCCCCTGCAGCCGGGTGGCCTCCATGGCGTTCCAGCAGTGCGGTGCAGTGTTGAAGCGCTTGATCAACCGCAAAGCCCTCCGGCGCTCGGACCGAGGCCCGCATCAGTCCATCGGAATCGCTGGCCAGGAGAGCCGCCGGGCGTTGGTAGCGCTCCACCAAGCGAGCCGCAACGATGCCGATGACTCCGTGGTGCCAATGACTCTGAGCCAAGAGTAAAAATGCTGGTAAGGGGGATGGATCACTGTCCAGCAGGGCAATCGCCTCCGCTTCGATGGCGTCACACAGCTCCCGGCGCTGTCGATTCAAAACATCGCAGCGACGCCCCAGTTCAAAGGCATGATTGGGATCATCCGCCGTCAGAAGATCAACGACAAGCGATGGTTCGCCGATGCGTCCAACCGCATTGATCCTGGGCGCTAGTTGAAAGCCAATGTCATCTGCTCGGAGTGGCCGATCGCCAAGACCGGCGAGCTGCTGAAGCGCTTGAACGCCGGCACAGCGACTGCGGTGAAGGTGTTTCAGTCCATCTTTGAGGAGGACGCGATTGGCGCCTGTGAGCGGAGCCATGTCCGCAACGGTTCCAATGCAAAACAGATCACGTGCCGTTCTGATCGCCTCAGGCTTATTCATTGCGGCGGCGAGTTCTCGAGCCAGCACATAGGCCAGTCCCACCCCTGCAAGGCCTGCGTACGGAGATCCTTCGGGCGTGGTGGCTGGATGAATCAGCGCCAGGGCTTTGGGTCGCGATGCGGGCAATGTGTGGTGATCGGTCAGGATCACGGCAATGTTGAGTTCTTCGGCTCTGGCGAGCGCCTCATGGGCTGCCACACCGTTGTCGACAGTGACGAGCAGACGCACCCCCGCTGAGTGCAACGCATCCACCATCCCAGGATTCAGCCCGTAACCATCGGCCATGCGACTGGGAATGGCGGCTTGGGGAGCGGCGCCCATCGCCGCGAAGGCCCGCATTAGCAGCGCGGTGCTGGTCATGCCATCGGCGTCGTAATCGCCGCAGATCGCGATCGCCTCATGGTCATGACAAGCCGTTGTCAGACGCTCAATCGCTGCTTGCAACTCTGGAAAGTGCTCATGAGCAGCCGGAAGCGGCTGGTCACTCAGCAACGCGTTTAGGTCCGCGCTGGTTTGGAGTCCTCTTCGGAACAGAACAGCTTTGAGTGCTGGTGGTAGGTCCACCGGATGCAGAGGGTCTCCCTCGATCGGCTCGGGAAGTTGCCATTGCTGTTCCCTCTGGCCAGCCAATCTGATTGCGCACGATCGTTGGCTGCATTGTGGTCCCTCAACACAGAGTTGAGATCAACCAAGCTTGAGATTGGTTCGTTCCGTTGCCATGCCCTGCCTGCAAGCCGTGTTTTGGGATGTGGACGGGACTCTTGCGGATACGGAACTGACCGGTCACCGCCTCGCCTACAACCGTGCGTTCAAGGACTGCGGGCTGAATTGGATCTGGGACGAGAGTCTCTACACCGATCTGCTGTCCATTCCAGGCGGTCGACAACGGATGCAGCATTACAGCGAGCGGCTGGGACAAAGCCTGGATGCCGATCTGCTCGATCGATTGAGGGTGATCAAACAACGTCACTACCTCGATGTGGTGGCATCGGGGGGCGTCCAGCTCAGACCAGGAGTTCAAGATCTTCTCGAGGAGCTCAGCGCGTCTGGCGTGCAGCAGTGGATCGTGACAAGCAGCGGGAAAGCTTCCGTCGAGGCGCTGCTGCGCTCGCTGAGCACAGACTTGCGGGATGTCTTCAATGGCATGGTCACCGCCGATGATGTCGAACGCCACAAACCAAACCCTGATCCCTATCTGCGCGCTCTGGAATTCTGTGGCGTGTCTTCCGACCATGCCTTGGCCTTTGAGGATTCAGCAGCTGGCCTGCAATCGGCTCGCAGCGCAAATCTTCGATGTCTGATCACCCCTTCGGCCTGGGATCACGATTGGCAGCTGTTTTCTGAATGTGCGCAATGTGTTGTTGACCATCTCGGAGGTGAGCAAGCCCCGACCGTCCATCACGGCCCCACTTGTGCTCAAGGCAGGATCACGCTGGAGTACCTGAAATTGCTGCTCTCACTTCCGCTTCGATGACGGTTCAGATCACCCGCTATGAGCAATTGCAAAGACGGGTCGGAGTCCATATGGCTCAGGCCCTGGTGGGTCCGTGGCGGCGGCGAAGTGTGGGTGTTTTGGCGTTGCTGTTCGGTTTCATCATCGGGAGCAATGTGACCATGCTTTGGTTTCAACGCACTGGTGACAATCGACCTTTTGCGGTGTTGGGCATGGTGGTCATCCTCGAAGTGATGGTGAGGCTCAGAAGCAACGTCAAACAAGAACCTTGGCCGTTGTCTTGGCTTGCTTTGGATAACCTCCGAATTGGAACTGTGTACGCCGTCGTCTTGGAGGCGTTCAAGCTTGGGTCTTAATCAACTGATTCCCTGGCTGCCGCATCCAGCCCCTGAGGGATTTGAGACGTTTGTCAATTCACTGGGGTCGTCTTCGATTCATGCCTGGGGTGATCGGTGGCAGGCGCTGGGCGGTTTGTCATTGGCGCGGGAGGCATGGCCTGTTCCCGTGGATGATTCATGGGTGGCTTTCCTCGCTCTGCCGCTCCTGAGCAGGATTGAACACGCTGTTCATTCAGGGCGTCCCACCCTGTTGGGTGTGAGTGCCTTGCCCGGCTGTGGAAAATCGACGCTGTGCAGCTGGGCAAAGACTGCATCGCAACGCCTGGGCTGGCGTGTGGAACACCTTTCGCTTGATGACTTCTATTGGCCTGCAGAGGCTCTCGAACGAAGCATGGCAGGAAATCCATGGCGGGTTCCTCGGGCCCTTCCTGGAAGTCATGACCTCATCACCATGGACGATGCTCTGCGTGAATGGCGTCGATCTAGCGTGATCTCAGCGCCACGATTTGATAAAGCGTTGCGTCAAGGACGCGGTGATCGCAGAGGCTCCACGACTGCTGAAGCGGATGTTGTGTTGCTTGAAGGTTGGTTTCTTGGTGTTGCTGCTCACAAGACACCAGCGCAACTGGAGGATCAAGGTCTTTCAGAAACTGAACGAGTTTGGAGACCGAAAGCGATCGATGCGTTGCACCACTACTCGACCATCTGGGCCCAACTCGATGACCTCTGGCATCTCCGATCATCACGAACGGATGCGTCATCACGATGGAAAGAAGAGCAACTCATCACGCTGAGACGCCAAAGCGGAGTTGATTACAGCTCAGGTGATCTCTCTGACTTCAACCGCATGGTGCAAAAAGCTCTGCCCTCTTCCTGGTTGCAGCAACTTGACCAAGCCAATGTGGTGGTGGATCTCAGCAACACCCGAAGTGTTGAAAAGATCCACCGAAGAAAGGATCAGCTGTCGGCTTCGTCAGCTTCAGCGACGGGATAAACAAATCCTTGCGCGCGACCGCTCAACACGGATTTACCGATGGATAGAGCACGCTGTGCCGCGGTGGCAGCTTTGGCCTTCCACACCGCATGGCGCTGGTTGCGCTTGCTTTTCGAGGTTTTCTTCTTCGGGACGGCCATCGCGGGCGGATATCTGCCAAACAGCCATGATCTACCTCCAAGAGCCCACTCGTCAAATCGCTAGTCTTTGCGGAACGCAGCAGCTGTGTGAGCCCAGAGCAGCCGACCCAGTTAGATCAGGGTGTTCCAGCATCCAAAGCCGCTTCTGAAGAGCGCCTGAGCAATCCCTTGTCCAGGTTTCGACCTGAACCTCCCCCGAGTTACAGCACACTTCTGAAGGAGATCAGTTCAGGATCCGTTCAAGACTTGGTGTTGATTCCAGGTCGCCGAGAAGTGATTGCGACCTTTTCTGACGGTCGGAAAGTCAAGGTTCCAATCCTGGCGAACGACCAGCAGATTCTCCGAGTTGCTGAAGCCTCCGGGACTCCGCTCAACGTCAAGGATGTGCGACAAGAACAGGCACTGGCAGGTCTTGCTGGCAATTTTGCTCTGGTCGCTCTGATCGTGATCGGGCTTTCGTTGCTGTTGCGCCGTTCTGCACAAATGGCCAACAAAACCATGGGGTTTGGTCGCAGTCAGCCTCGAACCAGCGCTCAAGACGACGTCAGTGTTCGATTCGAGGATGTGGCTGGCATCGGCGAGGCCAAAGAAGAACTGCAGGAGGTGGTGACTTTCCTCAAGCAGCCCGAAACATTCATCAAGTTGGGTGCGCGCATTCCTAGAGGAGTGCTGCTTGTAGGGCCTCCAGGTACGGGTAAAACGCTTTTGGCCAAAGCCATTGCTGGCGAGGCCGGGGTTCCATTTTTCTCCATTGCAGCATCCGAGTTTGTTGAGCTGTTTGTGGGCGTCGGTGCTAGCCGTGTCCGGGATTTGTTCCGGCAGGCCAAGGAGAAATCACCCTGCATCGTGTTCATTGATGAGATTGATGCCGTGGGCCGTCAGCGGGGCGCAGGCATCGGTGGGGGCAATGACGAACGCGAACAAACGTTGAACCAGCTGTTAACGGAGATGGATGGGTTCGCAGACAATTCCGGCGTGATCTTGCTTGCCGCGACAAACCGAGCGGATGTGCTCGATACGGCACTCATGCGTCCCGGCCGATTTGATCGGCGCATCCAGGTGGGGTTGCCGGATCGTCGCGGTCGAGAAGCGATCCTGTCTGTCCATGCCAGAACGCGACCCTTAAGTGATGAGGTGTCGTTGGCTGATTGGGCTCGGCGTACGCCAGGATTCTCAGGCGCTGATTTGGCCAATCTCCTCAACGAAGCTGCGATCCTGACAGCGCGGCATCAAGTGTCTTTTCTGGGGAACAGGCAATTAGAGGAAGCGCTTGAGCGGATCACCATGGGGCTAACTGCTGCACCTCTGCAGGACGGAGCCAAAAAACGACTGATTGCGTATCACGAAATCGGTCATGCCCTGGTGGCAGCCTTGACTCCCCATGCTGATCCGGTCGACAAGGTCACCTTGTTGCCACGTAGCGGAGGTGTTGGGGGATTCACGCGTTTTTTCCCCGATGAAGAAATCATCGATTCAGGCCTCGTAACCAGGGCCTATTTGCAGGCACGATTGGTGATGGCCCTCGGCGGACGTGCCGCTGAGATCGTTGTTTTTGGAGATTCCGAGGTCACGCAAGGAGCCAGCGGTGATTTGCAAATGGTCACTCAACTTGCTCGTGAGATGGTGACGCGATTCGGGTTCTCAGACCTTGGTCCTGTTGCACTGGAAGGGCAAGACCAGGAGGTGTTTCTGGGTCGGGATCTCATGCAGACCCGTCAGGCCTACGCAGAAAGCACCGGACGGGAGATTGATCAGCGGATCCGTGAACTCGCGAGCCATTCGTTGCAACAGGCCATCGCTCTTCTCACCCCAAGACGGGAACTGATGGACCGCTTAGTCGAGGCGTTAATCGAGGAAGAAACATTGCAGTCGGATCGTTTCCATGCACTGGCAGGGATCGACGCCACGGCGGATCGCCCTAGCCTGGATCAGCTGCCAGCTAAGGCTTGAGCCGGCTGAATCAAGGCCTTCAAAAGTCGTCAGGAGCATTGGCGCGTTGGTCGCTTCTCCTCATTCCTGCTGTCTGGCTGCTGGCCAGACTTCTGGTTGAAGAGGCCTGGTTTGCACAGTTTCAGCTCGAGCATCTGTACACCCAGCGGCTCGTCTATCAGCTGATCGGTGGTGCGTTGTCTCTTCTGCTGGTTTGCGTCTGCGCCACGTGGCGACATCACTGGATGCGTGCCTATGTGCCGACGCCGCAGGGGCACATTCCGACCCTGCGCGGCAGCACTTACACGTTGTCGTTGCTGGCCTGTCTAATCGTTCTTTTAGCCGTGTTGGGCGTGTCCACTCGCCTCGCATGGCTGGCCTGGACGGACCCGATGCATCTCGGGCACTGGTGGAGCGTCCCCTTCGATCCGGGATGGCCAGCGCTGAGCCTCAGCATTCTGTTGCTTCTGCTCGTAACTCTCGGGTTGACGCGAATTCGTCGCCTGAGCCTCGCTTTCCTTTACGGCAGTGTCTGCGTGTGTCTCGTTGCCGCGCGTAGTTGGGCACTTTGGGCACTAGCCATTGCGATTCCCGATTCAGGCCGGATTGAGTCTGTTCTGGGAGCGGATTTGAGCTTTGGTCTGGGACGCTTTTCTGCTCTCGCCCTCGCAGGGGAGCTGTCGCTCATCCTGCTGCTTCTCACCCTCAGCACATCGCTGTGGACCCGTTTGACACGGTCACCCTGTCTGAGCGATTGGGGTTTTCCTGGGTGGACTTCCCTTGAACGTCAACTGCTCAGACCAGCGTTCGCTCTGCTGATGTTGGTGCTGGCCGCACTGGTGTGGTTGTCGCGCCACCAGTTGCTCTGGACCCAGAGCGGACTCCTTGCTGGAGCCGGTTGGGTGGGTGTTCACCTTGTACTGCCCTTGCGTGCTGGGGTTTCGCTACTTCTAGTGCTTCTCGCGTTCACTTACCTGCCTTGGATTAACACGATTTATCGACATCGCAGAGGGTTGAGGATCACGTTCTTTGGTCTTGCCTGCACAGCACTGATCACTGAACTTCTGCTGGCTCCAGCTCTTCAATGGATGGTGGTTCGACCACGCGAATTGAGGCTCGAGACGCCTTATCTCAATAAGGCCATTGAGTCCACGAGGCATGGCTATCAATTGGATGCAATTCAATCATCTGAATTCAGGCCCAATCGTGAGCTAACCAACCAAGATTTGGAAAAAGGAGAAAGCACACTTGAGAATATTCGCCTTTGGGACAGTCAACCTCTCCTTGCATCCAACCGACAACTCCAGCAACTCCGTGTTTACTACCAATTCGCAAATGCGTCAGTTGACCGCTACCCCCTCAGTGCAGAGCGAGCTGAAAATCAACAAGTGATTATTTCGGCCCGCGAACTCGACCAGTCTGCTCTTCCCGCTGGCTCCAAAACCTGGCAAAACAGGCATTTCGTGTTCACCCACGGATTCGGGTTCACCCTCAATCCTGTGAATATCAGTGATCCTGACAACCTACCGGCCTATTTCATCAGCGATTTAGGTCGGTCCACACAGATTGAAGGAAATGAAACGCTGGGGATTACGCGAGAGGATGTCAAACGCGAAGTTCCAATTGGCCGTGCAGCACTTTATTTTGGGACTCTGCCCTCGCCCTACGCGATTGCACCCTCAAAGATTGAAGAATTTGATTATCCGGAGGGAGACAAGAATACTTACAATCACTACTCCGGAATGGCTGGAGTTCCTCTCCGTCAATTCTGGCAGCGTGTTGCTGCATCGATCTATCTCGCTGAACCGCGCCTGTTAAGTACGGGTTCATTGAACTCGGAATCACGTCTGCAGCTGCGACGTGATGTCAAGCAACGCGTCAGTGCTCTGGCACCCTTCCTCGACTTCATGGGTGATCCCTACCTGGTGTCGGTTCCTCTCGAGGACGGTGCTGAGGGATTTCAACAAGATCAGCATCAATATTGGATTGTGGATGGCTACACCTCATCACGAACAGTGCCCTATGCATCGATATTGCCAGACGGGCGTCCGATTCGATATTTGCGTAATTCAGTGAAAGTGATTGTGGACGCTTACAACGGCTCCGTTCATTTTTATGTCAGTGAACCTGATGACCCAATCATTCAGGGCTGGGCACGCTTGTTTCCTGATCTGCTTCAACCATTGGATGGAATGCCAAGGATTTTGAAATCACATCTCATGGTTCCGCAAGTTCAATTTGAGCTTCAGGTGCAGCAACTCCTCCGTTATCACGTAACCGATCCAAGAACGTTTTACAACGGGGATGATGTGTGGCAAGTGCCAAAAGAACTTTATGGATCCGATCAAATCCCTGTTGCCCCTTATCACATTACGGCTCAGCTTCCATCCAGTGATGAATCTGAATTCTTGTTATTGCAGCCTTTAACGCCACTGGCTCGACCCAACCTCTCAGCATGGTTAGCAGCACGAAGTGACGGTGAAAACTACGGAAAGCTCGAGTTGATTCGATTCCCGAGTGATGTTCCAACGTTTGGTCCTGAGCAGGTGCAAGCATTGATCAATCAGGATCCTCAGATTAGTTCACAATTCGGTCTATGGGACCGTGCTGGTTCGCAGGTGATTCAGGGAAATTTACTGGTTCTCCCAGTTGGCAATTCACTGTTGTATGTCGAGCCCATATACATCAAAGCCAGGCTAGGTGGACTACCTACATTGGCTCGAGTCGTTGTCAGTAATGGACGCAGAGTGGCGATGGCGAGTGATCTCGATTCAGCGCTTGATATGTTGCTGAATGATCGCAGCATGGTGGTGACGGATAATCCATAAAAAAAGGCCCATCGAAATGGGCCTCGTCACACTATCGCTGAGTGTTCAAGTCAGTTGATTGCTGCGAAAAACTCCTTGCTTCCGACAGGATCAGGTTTCATGGTTTTTTCACCAGGCGTCCAGTTGGCGGGGCAGACCTCGTCAGGATTGGATTGCACGTACTGGAATGCCTGAAGAACGCGCAACGTCTCATCAACATTTCGGCCCACCGGCAGGTTGTTGATTGTGGCGTGCATGATCACACCATCGGGATCAATGATGAACAGGCCGCGAAGAGCGACACCTTCGTCCTCGTCAAGAACGTTGTAAGCCGTGGAGATCTCTTTCTTGAGATCAGCGACGAGGGGATAGTTGATGTCGCCGAGGCCGCCTTCGTTACGGGCGGTCTGAATCCATGCCAGGTGGCTGAACTGACTGTCGACAGACACGCCGAGAACCTCAGTGTTCTTGCTGGAGAAGTCCGCATAGCGATCGCTGAAGGCGGTGATCTCCGTGGGACACACAAAGGTGAAATCCAGGGGATAGAAAAACAGGACCACGTACTTGCCGCGGTACTGAGACAGGGTGATTTCCTTGAATTCCTGGTCAACCACTGCTGTGGCTGTGAAATCGGGGGCCTGTTGGCCCACGCGCAGCGAGGACATGTTGGTGATGCGAAAGTTGGCAGGAAAGCGAACGGAGCTAGGACGTAGTCGTTCCGACTTCCACTTGCATAGATCAAGCTATCACGGCTGCTTGGGCGATTGCGTGGTCTTGCTTGCTTTGGATCGCACCATCGACTCTTAAAGT
>MDTA01220399.1_pt1 | contig 28905 bp, 26 predicted proteins | sample 811151 | NCBI WGS metagenome assembly MDTA01 (sample SAMN05326648, study PRJNA326480) | marine metagenome | isolation source: seawater | place: Indian Ocean: South | collected 2010 | reverse complement strand
TTCCAAGGGATGATACAACACCACCTGTAATAAATATATATCTAGCCATTCAGATTTTTAAATTATAGTCTATTAAAGTAAAAAGATATATATTTATCTTAGTTCTGACGATATAAAAATATGATCATCTCCCCCATATGCAACTAATAGTTCATCCATAGCATATAGCAAAATAAACTTATCACGTTCCCAAATAGGAATTGATTTGTTCTGAAATATCTTCTTTAAGTTTTGGTGATTATTTTTATTAAGCATTATCCTCTCATTACCCTCAAAAGGCTTTACAGTAATAGGTGCAATTTGAAGTAGATTTTCATATATACCTTTGTCTTTTAGTTTTTTAACTTTTAATTTATTATTTCCTATCGATAGATCACTTTCAAGATCCCATATTTTTTCGAAATATCTAGTTTTATTATCAAAAGGAACAGTGTATAAAAAATTATTATACCTAATAATAGAATTATTATTTTTTAGAATACATTTTGGATAATCATTATTATAATTATTTATCAATGTCATAATATTCGATAACTCATTTTTATTTAAGTCATACTTCAAACACTTATAAATCCAATATTTTATAAATGTACTATAAAAGTAATTTGGATGTTTTTTAAGAGCACTGATATTTACTTTGTTTTCAGTAACTATATGTTCATATATCATCTCGCAATAATCAATTGCGATTTTTCTATATGTGTCCTGTAGCAAAATATTATGTTGCATCACCTTATTTAATCTAGGCCACTTTTTATTGATTGCAGGAATAATCTTTTTTCTTATATAGTTTCTCTCAATTCCTATGTTGTCATTAGTATGATCATTTATAAACATTACATTATATTTTTTTACTAATTTAAGTAATATATCTTTTGATACTGATAGAAAAGGTCTACAAATTATTTTATGATCCCAAGTGGTTATCTCTTTCATAGCTGACAAACCAATTGGAGATGAGCCTCTAAATAATCGATATAGAAATGTTTCTACCTGATCATCAAGATGATGCCCCAACAATAAAGTTTCATTAGACGACATTGATTCAAAAATCGATTCATACCTTTTATTTCTTAGATTTTCTTCGATATTAGTCATCTGCGATAAATAAATATTTTTGATAATTAGTTCAATTCCCTCATTTTTACAAAAATCAATACATAAACTTTCCATATCTTTAGAATTTTCTGAAAAATTATGGTTGATATGAATAGCTCTAATGTTATAGCTATGCTTATGCTGGATTTGATTGATCATATTCAATAACAACATAGAATCTGGCCCGCCACTTATTGCTACAAGAAAATTTTTACAATTAATTTTTGACAGCGTTTGCTCTAAGTGTGTTTCTAGATTAGCTTGATTCAAATTGTCCATATGATGATATTTTACGAGATCTTAATTCCAATAATTCTGACAATGTCATACTTTTTACTTCATTTATCATTTCTATGACATTTGATTTAAGTGAAGAATACATGGCATTGTAATCTCTGTGTGCAGCGCCTAGTGGCTCTGGTATGATCCTGTCAATTAACTTATGATTCAAAAGTTTCTCAGACGTGATAGAAAGAGCTTCCGCAGCAATGTGTGCTTTAGTAGCATCTTTCCATAGTATTGATGCACACCCCTCCGGACTAATTACTGAATAGATACTATATTGGAGCATTGCTAATTTATCTGCCACTCCTATAGCTAGTGCTCCGCCTGAACCACCCTCTCCTATAACAACTGATATTATTGGACATTGTATTTTTGACATTTCATATAAGTTATCAGCAATAGCAATACTTTGATTTCTTGATTCTGCATCTATTCCTGGATACGCACCGGGTGTATCAATAAAAGTCAGAATAGGAATCTTAAATTTTTCAGCCAGTTTCATCGCACGAAGAGCTTTTCTATAGCCTTCAGGTTTAGGCATACCAAAATTTCTATATACTTTTTCCTTTGAATCTCTACCTTTCTGATGCCCTATCAACATCACAGATATATTATCAAGTTTTGCAAAACCACAAATTATAGCCTTATCATCACCAAACATTCTATCACCGTGTATCTCTATGAAATTGGTGAACATATTCGAGATATAATCAAGTGTATATGGGCGTAATGGATGCCTAGCGATTTGAGAAATTTGCCAATCCGATAAGGAAGAAAATATCTTTGATATATTCTTCTCTAGCGCTCTATTCAATGATTCAATTTTATTAATATCTTTCTGTGAAGCACTGGGGCTAGTTTTAATTGCTTTAATTTCATTATCAATATCCAATAGAGGTTTCTCAAAGTCTAGATAATTTGGGTTATACTCTGACATGTTTGTATTATATTAAATATATATAAAAATACTAATGGTATTTAATTTGAACATTTTCTGTACCTGCGATAGATCTTATTTCAGTTAAAAATTCATCATTAATACTTACAAATAAATCTGTTTTAGAATTAATTGGGGCAATTACATCTCTGTTTTTATATGAAAGTATAATCTTAGTTTTCCCTGAATTATTTTTTGAAATAATATCTCTTAAAGCAGATATTTTATCCTTTGACATACAATCTGAGGAGAGGGTTATACTAAGGTATTTAGAATATTTATCTCTAGCGGTATTTAATGTAAATACATTGTCAGCTCTCATTGTAAGCTGTGAGTCATAATCATCGATAAATATTTCACCATGAAAGAATAGAATTGTGTCTTCTTTAATAATATTTTTAAATTGTATATATTTTTCCTCAAAAAAAGAAATATTTATATGTCCGTTACCATCATCTACTTTAAAGATATTAATAAATTTATTTTTCCCAATTTTCTGTGATCTTGAATCTATAATCACTCCAGAGATAGTTGTATTTAATTTATCTACTGAACCAGCAATGATTATTTTACTAATTTCCGAGATATCTTTTAGATTCATAGCAATTAATTCACTTCTATACTTATTAATCGGATGACTTGATAAATAATGACCAAGTACTTTTCTTTCTCTTATTAGTTCAGTATTAGATGGGGTAGGTCTGTATTTAGTGCTGTTATTTGTATCCTTGATAGGGTTCTTTTCACTCGAGAATAGTTCACTTTGTCCTGATGCTAAATCAATTTGTTTTTTAAGACCATGGGACATTAATGTATGTAGACTATCAATACTAAATGTTCTCGTATCTTGACTAATACTATCAAAACATCCTGATGATATTAATGATTCTATCGTACCTGAGTTAACCGTGTTTAGATTTATTCGAGAACAGAAATCTTCTATACTCTTGAAATTACCGTCTCTTATCCTTGTTTCACTTATATGTTTAGCTGCATTTTCCCCTACACCTTTAATTGCACATAAACCATAATTTATAGTCATGTTACTAACTGGTTCAAATCGAAATTCAGAATAATTAATATTTGGTGGATTAATTTTAATATTAGATTCAATACAAGCTGATAGAAGGTTAGTTATTTTATTTGTGTTATCCATATCAGATGATAGTGCTGCAGCAAAAAATTCAGTTGGATAATATGCCTTCAAATAAGCAGTTTGATATGAGAGCATTGCATAAGCTACAGAATGAGATTTGTTAAATCCATATCCTGCAAACTTTTCCATTTTATCAAAGATAGATTTCGCAATATTCTCACTTATATCATTCTTTTTGCACCCCTCAATGAATCTAGATCTGTGATTTTCCATCTCTTTCTGTTTCTTCTTACCCATTGCTCTTCTGAGTAAATCAGCATCGCCTAACGTATAATTTCCTAACGATCTAGCAATTTCCATAACTTGTTCCTGATAAAGTATGAGGCCATTAGTTTCTGATAAAATTTTCTCCAAAAGAGGATGCTCATAGATGATTTCAGCTCCATGTTTGTTTGCGATAAAATCGTCAACCATATTGGTACCTAAAGGTCCTGGTCTATATAATGCAACTAATGCAACTATATCCTCAAATCTATCTGGTTGAAGTTGTGCCATGTATTTTTTCATTCCTAGGGATTCCAATTGAAAAATTCCAGTTGTCATTTTATTTTTGAGAAGATCAAAAACTTTGCTATCGTTTAGTGGAATATCATCTAAATTTAAGCTTTTATGATTAGAAGATATCATCCTTAAAGCCTCATCCATAACTGTGAGTGTTGTGAGACCTAATATATCAAACTTCACTAGTCCTAATGATTCAATATCATCTTTATCAAATTGTGTTATTAATTCGTCTTTATCCTCAAGTGAATAAATAGGCATAAAATCTGTTATATCACTTGGAGATATAACTATACCAGCAGCATGTGTACCTGCTCCCCTAGGCAATCCTTCAATTTTTTTTGCAAGATCAATTAATGTTTTGACATCATCTCTAGTTTTGTACTCTTTAGCTAGTTCTTTGCTTACCTTTAAGGCTTCATCTATTGTTATGCCGAGAGTGAATGGTACTAATTTAGCGATGTAATCTACAAATCCATATGAGTAGTCTAAAACTCTTCCTACATCTCTAATTACAGCTTTTGCAGATAAAGTATTGTATGTAATTATTTGTGAAACTTTATCTTGTCCATACATTTCAATTATGTGATCAATTACTTTTTGTCTTTTGTTCATACAAAAATCTATATCAAAGTCAGGCATAGATATTCGTTCAGGATTCAAAAATCTTTCAAATAAAAGATTATATTTTAATGGATCAACATTTGTGATACCCAGTACAAAAGCAACTAGTGAGCCTGCACCTGATCCTCTTCCTGGTCCTACTGGAACATCATTGGCTTTAGCCCATGTGATAAATTCCTGAACTATTAAAAAGTAACTTGCGAATCCCATCTTTTGGATAACACCAATTTCTTTAGTTAGCCTCTCTTTATACTTTGTTACGTTTAAATCATTTGATTGTAAATACTTATTTAGTCCGTCCTCGCATAAATCATTAAAATATTGTGTATCTTGTTTTTGAGTTGGATTTGAGAATTTAGGCAAATGATATTTAAATTTTGCAAATTTAAAATTACACCTTTCTACTATATTACTTATATTCTTTAAAGCTGAGGGCTGATCTTTAAATAAAGTTGACATCTCATCTTTAGTTTTAAAATACTGATTTGGCGAATAATCATCTTGATTTACTCTATCATCTAACTTCGTTTTTTTTATTATTGATACTTTTACCTCATTAGCTTCATAGTCAGAATCTGTCATAAATAATACATCGTTAGATGCAACCAATGGTAGATCATTTTCTTTCGCAATTGATAAAGCAATATTATTGTATTCATTTTCTTTGCTTCGTCTAGTTCGATCAATTTCAACATAAAATCTATCAGTATAAATACTAGATATCTTCTGAATAATTTCTCGTGTTGTCTCGAGAGGATTATATAGTGAATTGAGTCCACAAATTCCATATCTCCCGCCTGAGAGACATAAGAGATCAGAATTATATTCATCTATCAACGCAAGGGATGCTCCATGATGTGATGATCTAGATTTATGTATTACTGATAAGATTTTATTTAAATTATGATAACCATTAAGATTCTGGCAGATAAGAACAATATTATCTAATCTTTTATTTTTATCTGATATTAATGGAATCTCACAACCTATGATAGGTTTTATGTGTGAATCGATACATTTATTATAGAACTTCACTGCACCAAAGATATTCATATAATCAGTCATTGCAAGACATGAAACATTCCTTTTCTTTGCATGTTTGACTAAATCATCAATTTTAATCGTTCCCGAGTTAAGTGAGTAAGAAGTGTGAAGATGAAGGTGTGTAAAATTATTCATTTTTATTTATAAAAGTATTTCTATGATAAATGGTTTTTCCATAGCATTCTATGGCACGTAGATGTTTCTCAGTTCCGTAGCCATTATTTTGCATGAAATTATACATTTGATACCTCTTATGTAAAAAATTCATTTCAGAATCTCTTGCAACCTTCGCTACTATTGATGCTGCTGAAATTTCATTTACCTTCGTATCTCCCTTTACCACGGCTTCACAGCAAATATCTACTTTTGGAACATACAGCCCATCAATTAGAATAAGATTAGGTTTTACAGTTAGATTATTAATTGCACGTCTCATACTTAAGAGTGTAGCATGATGAATATTCATAGAGTCAATCTCATCTTTTGTTGCTACTCCTATAGATACACAAATGGATAGATTAATTATCTTATCGCATATCAAAATTCTTTTTTTTTCAGTAAGCTTTTTGGAATCTTTAAATTCTATATTAGATTGGTCATTCTTAAGAATAACTGCTGCTGAAAAAACCGATCCAACCAAACTTCCTCGTCCAACCTCATCAACACCAGCTATTATTTTTCTTGATTTCATGTAAATGGTATATAATGACCATTCTATCAATCAAGTTAGAGAATTAAAATATGATGAATAACAAAATTAAGGTAGGCGTAGTAGGACTAGGATATCTTGGAAAATTTCATTATGAGAAATATCAAGCTAATAAATCTGTCGACCTTACATGCGTGGTAGATCTTAATGATAAAAATATGGACTTCATTAAGTCGAATAATGTCTATAAATCAAATCTATATCATAAAATCACAGATAAAGTGGATGCTGTTTCAATTGTAACACCTACAATTACTCACTTTAAAATAGCAAAGTTCTTTCTCAAGAATAAAATCCATGTATTGCTTGAAAAACCTATGACCGAAACAGTCCGTCAAGCAAAAATACTTAATAATATTTCGAAAAAAAATAAATGCATTTTACAAATTGGTCATTTAGAACAATTTAATCCAGCTATCAGAAAATTGAGATCTCAACTTAAAAGTCCAGAGTTTATAGAGGTTCACCGTTTATGTAAATTTAACCCAAGAGCTAATGATGTTGATGTGGTATTAGATCTTATGATTCATGATATAGAAATAGTTCTATCTCTTGTAAAGAGTGATGTGAAAAAAATATCTGTATCAGGAAAAAAAGTAATTACTAATTTCATTGATATTGCGAATGTAAGGATAGAATTTGAAAATAGCGTAGTAGCCAACTTAACAGCAAGTAGAATTAGTACAAAAAATGAGAGAAAAATGAGGATTTTTCTTAAAAATGAATATTATTCTGTAGATTTTATTAATAATGAATTAAAGAAGCTCAAAAAAAATAAAAATAATACCTTCAGCACTAAGGACTATAAATTTCAGAAATGTGACGCACTCAATGAAGAAATAAAGAATTTTATAAAGACCTGTTATGGAATGGAAAAATCTATGACATCAGGTTATTGTGGAGAGAAAGCTCTTGTAATAGCAAAAAAAATAACAAGGACATTTTAATTATAATGAAGATATTTGATCTAAAAAAACAATTTAATTTATTTAAAAAAGATATTAATAAAAAAGTTTTAGAAGTTTTATCGTCAGGATCATATATTTTAGGTGATAATGTTAAGATCTTTGAGAAGAATGTATCTCATTATTTAGACGCGAAATATTCAATAAGTTGCAATTCAGGTACCGATGCATTAGTGATGTCTCTGCGAGCATCTGGGATTACAAATAATGATCATGTAATAACTACACCCTTTACCTATTTCGCTACATCTGAGGCTATATCCCTTGTAGGAGCTAAACCAATTTTTGTTGATATAAACCCTCACACATACAATATAAATCCAAAAAAGATTAGAGCTGTTATAACAAAAAAAACAAAGGCTATATTATCAGTGAATTTATTTGGACAAGCATGTGAACTTGATAAAATAAATAAAATAGCGAAAGAATATAATATTCATCATATAGAGGACTGTGCACAATCTTTTGGAGCTGTGTATAAGGGAAAACAATCAGGCTCATATGGTGATATGGGGTGTTTTAGTTTTTTCCCTACAAAAAACCTAGGAGCATTTGGAGATGGTGGATTAATAACAGTAAAAAATAAAAAGATGTATGAATTATTATTAAAACTTAGAACTCACGGAGGAATACAAAGAAATCAACATGATTTAATTGGATATAACAGTCGATTAGATGAAATTCAAGCCGCTATATTGAATATAAAATTAAAGTACATAGATGATTTTCTCAATAAGAGGAAAAGCTTGGCTGATACATACTACTCATTAATTAATAATAGTAAAATTCGTTTGCCATATAGAGATGCAAATGCCGTGCATACTTTCAATCAATATACCATCAGAGTGAAAAAGCGAGATCACTTGGAAGAATATTTAAAAAAACATAATATTCCATATGGCATATATTATTCTAAGCCAATCTATAAATATAAGGCATATATCAAAGATTTCTATAAAAAGCTGCCGATGGTAGAAAAAGTCTCGAAAGAATGTTTATCTCTTCCTATATATCCTGAATTAACGATTAGTAATGTAAAAAGAATATGTAAAATATTAAATGATTATGATTAAAGAAAAAGAAATATTCATAATTGCTGGCGAACCTTCAGGTGATCAACATGCAGCGCGCTATGTTGAAGAACATAAGAAATTAAATTCAGATTTGGTCTTTAACTCCTTCGGACAAAAGAAGCTTAGAGAAGTATCAACTAATCTTATTTATGACACTGAAAAAATCTCCGTAGTAGGGATTATTGAAGTTATTTCTAAATATAGAGAAATCGTAAACGCACTAAAAGCAGCTAAAAATCATATAAAAGCAAATAAACCAAAGCTAATCATTTTAGTTGACTATGTTGAGTTTAACCTGAAGGTAGCCAAATATGCTAAAAGTTTAAACATACCAGTAATATTTTATATTGCTCCTCAATTGTGGGCATGGAGAGAGAGAAGGGCCAAAGCTCTAGTTGAAAATATTAAACATTTGGCAGTAATATTTCCATTTGAAGAAGTATTTTTTAAAAAACATACGAATGATGTATCCTATGTAGGTCATCCCCTATTTCAAGATTCATTTTTATTAAACTCGATAGTAGATTATTCTGAGAGAGATATTGATTTAGGTATTTTTCCAGGAAGCAGAGAATCTGAAATAAGAAATAACATTTTCCTCATGCTAGATTGTATTCAAAAAAATAAAAAAGAGAAAATAGCAATATTTTACGCAAATGAGTCATCGTATAAATTGTTACAAAAACTTTTACCAGATGAATATCACTCAAAATTAAAATCAGGTGCTGATATTAATAAAGTTGCTAATTGTAAAAAAGCACTTTGTGCATCTGGGACGATTACATTAGAACTATCTATTTTAGAGGTACCTATGATAATAATGTATAAGTTATCTTTCATTACATATTTTATTATGAAATCTATGGTCAAAATCAAACACATAGGTTTAGTAAATCTTGTTCTTGGCAGAGAAATTGGAGATGAACCTATAGTCAAAGAATATATCCAGCCATCATATTCTGATCAAATAGAAGTTATGGTTGAACTAAATAAAATAGATAACGAAAGTCAGTATAGAGAATCTATTATCAATAAATATAGAGAAATAAAAAATAAGCTTTCCGTGGAGCCAAATAAAAAACTACAGGATATTGTAGAAGATATTCTTAAGTCTACCTAGTTATACCTCTATCACTATTTTCAATAAAACTAATGAATTTCTTAGTATATTGATTTGACAAACCTAGTGCTTTAAAAGAATGTTCTCTCTCCTCTTTTGTTTTTTTTGACTTAACAAATAATTTAAAACACTTCTCTAATGCTTGTATAGTGTCAACATCAAAACCTTTTCTCTTTAGGCCGGTAGAATTAATTTTATAAGCCTTAGCATGATTACCAGCAATTAAGGTATAGGGTGTTACATCTTGAGAAATCACGGTTCCTAATCCTGAGAATGCATATTCACCTATGTGACAAAATTGATGTACAAGAGTAAATCCTCCGAGTGAGACATTAGAGTCAACTCTTACGTGTCCAGCTAAACTCGCACCATTTGACAGTATACAATCGTTCTCAATTACACAATCATGTGCAACATGCGTATAAGCCATAAACAAGTTATTATTACCAATACGAGTGTCTAAAATACCATCTTTAGTTCCTCTGTGAACACTGCAGTATTCCCTAAAAATATTATTGTCACCAATTGTGCATGTTGAATTTTCATTATTGAATTTAAGATCTTGGGGTATCTCTCCGATCGTTGAGAATTGAAATATTATATTATTTTGACCTATTGATGTGTTTTCTCTAATCACTGCGCTTTCTTTGATTACTGTCCCTTTTCCTATTGAGACATTCTTACCAACGATAGCGTATGCTCCGATATTTACATCTTGAGCTATGTCAGCAGTTGAATCAATTAATGCTGTACTATGTATCATTTTTAGGCCTTATAGCCCCTATTAGATCTGCTTTACAAACAATATCATTATCGATTTTGCAATCTGCTTTAAATTTGTGTACCTCGCTTTTACTCTGTATAAGCTCAGCAGAGATTATAATAATATCACCTGGAACAACTTGTTTTTTAAATCTAGCATTATCTATGCCGACAAAATAATAGAGGTATTTTGACATATCCCTGTCATTGCTTTGAACATCTAGAATTGCTGTTGCTTGAGCCATTGCTTCCAAAAGTAATACTCCAGGAAATACTGGATATTCTGGAAAATGACCTTGAAAGAATGGTTCGTTATTGCTAACGTTCTTTTGCGCAACTATCATCTCACCTTTTTTTATATCAATTATTTTGTCAATCAAAAGAAAAGGATATCTATGCGGTAAATAGTTTGTAATGTTCATATTTTTGTTACCTATTTTTTTTTATAAAGATTTCTGAATAATACTTGATTTTTGCGCCAATTACGAACAGTATCAGCAGCCATAGCTGATGCATACTCACCTTTAGATGTTATTGATTTTGTTATCATGCTCATACCATGTATGTGCACGTCGTCACATATTGTTATGTGACCATTTATCCCTACACCTCCACCAATTGTACAGTTATTTCCTATTGTTGTGCTTCCAGCAATACCTGTGCAGGCCGCAATTGCAGTATTGCTTCCAACAACAACATTATGAGCAATGTGAACAAGATTATCTATCTTACAATTATTCATCAAGTGCGTACAGTCAATTAGACCTCTATCAATAGTAGTTCCACTACCTATCTCAACATTATCCTCGATGATTACTGATCCTATATGTGGAATTTTGCACCATAAGTTATTATCCTTGTAAAGTCCAAACCCGTCTGAACCAATAACTGCATTTGGATGAATAATAACATTATTGCCTATAACTGAATTATGATTAATAAAAACCCCCGGAAAGATATTACAATTTTTACCTATAGTTACATTTTCACCAATCAAAACGTTTGGATACTCAGACGATAAATTATATTCAAGTTTTGGAGTGATATGATTAAATAATTTCGCAACAGACTTTAATACATTGGTAGTTTTAAAAAGAATCATATTATCTGATTCAGGTAAATCAAATGAATTATGTACAATTAATCCACGAAACTTAGATAAATCATAATTCCCCTCTTTGGATATAAAACCAAGAGAATCAGTTACTGGTTTTGAAAGAGAAGATATTGTATTAAAATCAAAGTTGTTATCAGTAGAACACTTTGCATCAAGTAAACTCTCAAGTTCACTGCAATTATATGCTTTACCTAAGTTCATTCTAGTTGAGTTTATCTATAATATCTTGAGTTATATCAACATATGTTTTTGCATATAAGGTAGTGCCATCCGCTCTTAGAATGAGATCATAGTCATTGTCCTTTGCATACTCATTAATAGCAGTCTCTACTATTACTCTTATTCTTGTTAATTCTGAATTTTGTTTAGTCTGAAGTTCTTTTTGAAGAGACTGTTGTTTTTCTCTGAATTCTTTTTCAACTTTATTAATTTCAGATATTTTCTCTTTTCTTTCAGACTTGGACATAACTCTTTCATTCTTCAAATAATCATCATTTAGCTTGTTCCATGACGTCTCAATTTTTTTTAGTTCATCTGCTTTTGGCTTAAATTCATCTTTCATATTTTTTTGAGATTCTTTGTATATTGGAATTTCTTTAAAAAGAAGATCAAGTTTAACTATGCCTATCTTAACTTCAGCAATAGCATGTTGAGATATTATAAGAAAGAAAGCGACAAAAATTATTAGATATTTTTTCAACTTCAAAACGCACCTCCAAGTGAAAATATTACTGGTTTTGTATCATCGCCTGCTTTAGATTTAAATGCATCAACAAAACCTATTGATACTGCACCTACTGGTGTCCTAAAGTTAGCTTGTATACCGTAACTTCCTCGTAAATCACTATAACTAAAATCTCCTACATCTTCAAATACATTACCAATATCAACAAATAGTGAAGCTCTAAAGTTTCTTTGATCATCTCCAAGAAATGGTGGTGGAGGAAAAACCCAGTTATTTTGAATTACAGCCAGAAAATCCCCACCTATTGCATCACATGTTTTTGCTGTGCATGTAGTATTATTGCGTAATGGACCTAAGCTGTTAGAGTCAAAACCACGAACAGTTCTATCTCCTCCAGCATAGAACTTATCATGAAATGGGAGCTTTGATATTTCAATTAGTCCAAGGCCTATGCCAAGCTGAGGTTTTGTTTGGAGCACAGTATTCCAGTCAAATATATTCAAAAAATTCAGTGTAAATGGTTTATTGTACTCACCTGTAAATCTTATTGTTCCATAAGAATATTCAAGATCAGGAGGAACATACATCGAAGTTATAATACTTTGCCTTTTACCTGTTGAAGCATAAATTACTCTGTCTCGTGTATCTTCGGTATAATTTGCACTAAACCTAAAACCAAAATGTGTTTGACCATACTCATTTATAAAATCAGTTACATTCTGAGGTGATCCAAGTGTAGTAGTATAGTCAATTAATACAATTTCACCTCCATAACCATAAGATTTTGTCTCTGATATTGGCACATTATAGTTTATACCATATGCAAATGTATCAGAAAGATATGAGGCAGTAGATGCAGAAGAAACATCTGTTTCACTGTAAACTAAGCTAGTAGTCTTAGATTTTCCATCACTCGTAAAATATGGATTAGTATTACTATATCTGACGAGCTGCTTATAAGAACTTTTCTCTAACTCTAGAGCAACATTGTTTCCCTTACCAAGAAAGTTATCCTGTTGAACTTTAATATTAAAGATTGTACCAGATGAATCTGAGTAACCCGCTCCTACCTTAAACTCACCTGATTGGGTCTCTTCTATGACAAAATCAATGTCTATCAAGCCCAATGACTCATCAACAATAGATTTTCTTACATCCACATTATTCACAAATTTTAGACGCTGCAGTCGTATTTTCGATCTATCCACTTTACCTTGACCATACATAGACGATTCGAATTGTCTGAGCTCTCGTCTATATACTTCATCATTAGTTTTACTATTACCAATAATGTTGATTCTACGAACATATGACTTTGATTTTGCGTTAGCTCTAAAATCAATATCTACAAAAGATGATTCATCATTAAAATCAACATTATAAACAATTTCAGGAAATGCATAACCTTGCTCACCTAGTACATATTTTATATTTTCCTGTGTTGATTCAATGCCTGCTCTAGAAAATGTGGTTCCTGGCATAAGATTAAAATTAAGAATTTCTTCGAAGATTTTTGAGTCAAAGTCCTCTAAACCATAAAGAGTGATTTTGCCAAACTGGTATTGTTTTCCCTCACTGATAGAAATAGTAATAAAGATATCTTTTTTATCATCTGATAGATTAACTTGTTTTGACACTAATCTCACTTTTGCATAACCTCTATCTTGATAAAACTTCAAGATTGATTCTACATCTTGATCAAGAAGTGTATTATTATATATATCTTTATCAGACCAAACCTCGAACCAAAATTTTGGTCCAGACTTTATTATTTGTTTTAATTGACGTGTAGAGTAATTTTTATTACCTATTATTTTTACTTCTTTAATGGTAGAGGCCTTACCTTCATCAATGTTTACGGATAGTTCAATAAGATTTCCATCAAGATTATTCTCTGAGATTTCAATGAGAGAAGAGTATCTACCGTTATCATAGTAAAGTCTTGTTAATTCTTGTTGAACTTTATCTACAAGATTTTTGCTATATGGCTTGCTTTGCGATATTCCCACACTTTTGAGGGACGACAATATTTGTTCAGTTTCAAGTAACTCATTACCATCAACATTAATTCTAGAGATAATCGGTGTCTCTAATACATTAATGTATAGAGTATTCTGATCTAGTTTTACTTTGATATCAGTAAAGAGATTAGTAGAGAATAAGTTCTTAATAACAACAGAAATATCTTCTTGTGAATAGACTTTACCTACATCAAAACCTGAATATTCAATGACTTCTTCATTAGATATTCTTTTATTGCCTTCAATAACAATGTAATTTGCTTGATTTTCATTAGCATGAAGCTGATTAACTAAAAAAAATATTGAGAATATTAGTATTATTATTCGATTCATGAAAATATTCTTACAAAATCATTGTAAAAAGCTATAACCATTATTAACCCAAGAAGAGCTACGCCAACAAATTGTGCAGCTATTTGAAATCTTATAGGTAATTCATTGCCGAATATAATTTCGTATGTGTAATACACGAGATGACCGCCGTCAAGCATAGGTATAGGTAACAAATTAAGAACCCCTAAACTTACACTTAAGATAGCTAGGAGATACAAAAAATATGATAAACCCATTTCTAGTGACTTACCTGAGAATTGAGCAATAGAAAGAGGTCCACTTAAATTTTTTACATTAGCATCACCTGTAACTAATCTGCCGATCATTTTAAAAGTTAGAATTGTATAATCCGATGTACTGCTCATAGCTCTGCTTAAAGAGTCATTAAAATTATAGCTAACAATAACAAAGTTAGAATTATCAATCATTTTCGAAACTCCAAGAAATCCAATTCCATTTTTGTTAAGAATATTTGCAGAGTATTCTATTATTTCATTGTTACGATCCACAATTAAATCAATTGCTGTATCAGGATTATTTTGAATATATTGAACTAGTTCTTTCCAGGAATTTATATTTATTCCATTAACTGATAAGATTTTATCACCGATATTTAAGTTTTTATTATTCTCTTGACCGCTGACTGTACCAATAACTGCTGAGTCATCTGGATAAATTATATCTAGGCCTAGATTTTGTATGATATCACCCTCCTTATTTAAAATACCTGGACTGTAGTCTATTTTGTGTTGTCTTGAAGTACTATCCTTACCCTTTAATGATAGATTAATATCTTTATCATTAATTATGTTATTGAGTATTTCAACTCTAACATCTTGCCAGCGTTCAACATTATTATTGTTAACGGAGATAATTTCATATGTATTACCAGTTAGTTCTATCTTTGGCTTGATTCCCCCAATACCATTGACATATGTCATTGTAAAAAACAATACAGCTAGAATTAAATTGAAAATAGGTCCTGCAGCAACTATAGCAAATCTTTGATAAACATTTTTTTTATCAAAACAATACTCTAGATCATCGGTGGAGATATCATTTGATATACCTTCAGGATTCTTTGATTCTAACATCTGAACATATCCGCCTAATGGAATCATACATAATGAATATTCAGTATCCGATTTTTTCGATGTAAAGGAAAATATAGACTTTCCAAATCCTACACTAAATTTAAGTACTTTAACATTACATAATCTTGCAACTATGAAATGACCATACTCATGGAATGTAACTAAAATTCCGATTGCAATAATAAATCCTAATATACTGTTAATTAATTCCATATCTTTTCTTTATTATATTTCTAGTAACATCTCTAATTTCATTATCATTTTCAAGAATAGATTCTATATTATCATGACTTGTTATATCAGAAACTCTAAGGACTTCTTCTATTATTTTCGGTATATCTGTATACATAATCTGATCATTTAAGAAATATTCTACACTAATTTCATTTGCAGCATTAAGTATTAATCCAGAATTTTTGCCTATTTTTGCAGCTTCTCTCGCTAATCTATAACATGGGAATTTAGGTATGGGTATATCCTCAAAAGTTAGATTCTCTAATTTTATACTACTTGATGTAGACTTATAAAGTCTAGCTGGAAAAGTTAATGCATATGATATTGGAATTTTCATGTCAGGCTCCGACATATGTGCGATTGTAGTGCCATCGAAAAATTCTACAAGTGCATGAACTTTACTTTGTCTATGAATAATTGCATTAATATTCGATAAATCTAAATTAAAAAGAATTTTAGCCTCTATTATTTCTAAACCTTTATTCATCATTGTAGATGAATCAACTGAAATCTTTTTCCCCATATCCCAAGTAGGATGTTTGATCGCATCTTTTGATTTTATTTTAGATAAATTTGATATATCTAGATCAATGAATGGTCCACCTGAAGCTGTGATAGTCAAATTATTTATTTTAGATCTATAGTAATCTTTCTCGTTGACCCTGTATTCCAAGCCTGAGCATAAAATCACTTGGAGTAAAGCATTATGTTCACTATCAATAGGTAGTATTGAGGCATTAGATTTTTCTAAAATTTTCATTATCATCTCACCGGCAGAAACAAGAACCTCTTTGTTTGCAATTATAATTGTTTTATCACTGTTTATTGCATCAATAACTGGATTCAGACATGTGAATCCTACAATTGCAACAACTACAATATCGACTTCCTTGTTTGATGAGATATTTGTAATACCCTCATTACCATAACTTATCTTCGTAGAGTTAATCTTCTCACCATACTTATCTAAAAATTCAACATATTTTTCATAATTAGATATTACTGCAAACTGTGGGCTATGAGTTATTATTTGTTCATATAGTAGATCGATATTTTCATTACATGAAATACCATATAAATTAAACTCATTCTTAATAAGAGATATTACGTCGAGGGAACTTTTACCAACAGAACCAGTGGAACCTAGAATGCTAACTGTTTTCAAGATAAAAACCAAAAATAAAAGATAGGTAAAGATGTAAAATAACTATCAATACGATCTAAAAAACCACCATGACCAGGTAATAAGGATCCAGTGTCCTTCACATTAAATACTCTCTTTATAAGACTCATTAGGAAATCTCCATAAAACGCAGATACAATAAATGCTATTAATAGGATAACATCGAGTTTTGTCCACTCAAAATCATACAGTTCACAAATTGTGACAAATGCAAATATAGTTAAGATAAATGATCCAAAATAACCCTCATAGGTTTTATTTGGACTAATAGTCGATTTTATTTTGTTCTTACCTACTAATTTACCTGAGACGTATGCTGAGACATCAATAAATGATATAAGTAAAATTAAAATAATAAAGTAGTGTCTATTATCAAATAGTGTTGATTTAGTACCGAGTGGAATATCAACTGGATATAAGTTTGTTAAAAATATAAAAAATGAAAAGATGAGGAGTGTCCCTAGTAATATCGAATACTTTTTAATAGTTTGACGAAAGTATTCTTCAAAACTAAAAGTAAGAATAAATATGGATAACAAGAAAAAAAGAAATAGTTTAGAGAAAATATCTATATTAATTAAATTAAATACATTAGAAATAATAAGAAGTATAAAAAATGGAATTATAAAAAAAATAGATTTTGAAGTAATGCGTAGCCATTCATAGTATGAAAATAGAGATATTAGATAAATTATAAAAATAAATAGATTATTTGAGCCATACATGAAGATTAGAGTAAGTAGACCTAAAAGTACTAGCATAGTTAATAATCTTTGAGTGAATTCAGTCATTGTCAACTTTACCAAATTTTCTTTTGATAGTTTTATAATTACTACATATATTCTGGATATCACTCTCAGATAGGTCGGGCCATAGAATATCAAGAAAAATTAACTCACTATAAGCTGATTGCCATAACATAAAGTTACTAAGTCTTTTATAACCACCTGTTCTAACTATCAAATCTGGATAATCCCCACCAGTAGATAAGTTATTCTTGATATTTTCGTTATTAATCTCAATATTATTATCTAATATTTTATGAATCGAATTAATAATGTCCCATTGACCACCATAGTTATATGCAATATTTAATTTATATTCATCAAATTCAGATGTTATAGACTCTGCATGATCAATAGTTTTTTTTATATTATTTGGAAGATGTGAAATATCACCGATTACTTTAAATTTTATTTTGTTACTAACGAGGTCTGGTAAATGATTTTTAATAGAACTATCAAGTAATGTAGATATGAATTCAGTTTCTTCTCTAGACCTATGCATATTTTCGCTACTCATCGCAAAAAAAGTAGCTGTATGTATATCAAGATTTATACAAGATAAAAAGATATCATATACATTTGATGATCCTTTTTCATGGCCGAACTGGCGTGTCTGGTTATGTTTTTTCGCCCATCTGCCGTTGCCGTCCATTATAAAGGCTATATGATTCACGACTAGACTTCGCTTATTTCTTCTATTTTTTTTAAGACAATCTCTTCAGATATCTTTATATATTCATCAGTTAGATCTTGAATTTCTATTGTATAATCTCTCTCGAAATCTTTTGAGATCTTTTTATCTTTCTCTAGATTAGAAATGGATGTATTAGCAGACCTTCTAATATTTCTTAATGTAACTTTTATATTTTCCCCCTCCTTTTTTACAATTTTATTGAGCTCTTCTCTTCGCTCCTGAGTTAAAGGTGGAAATTTAATATGAATATTGGTCCCATTGACAGCAGGATTAACTCCAAGATTACTCTCATTTAAGGCTTTATCAATAGCAGCTACAGCATTTTTATCCCAGACACTTAGTGAAATCGTAGATGCGTCAGTCACTGAAATGTTAGCAAGTTGTTTGATAGGTGTATTTGAACCAAAATAATCAATTATAACTTGGTCTAATATACTCGGATTTGGTCTACCAGCTCTTATCTTTGATAGGATTGCTTTGAAATTATCAATGCTCTTGTCCATTGATGACTTTGTGTCAGATTTAATTTTTTCGAACATTTTTTAAGTTTAGCTTATTTGATTATAAACTTCTTGTGCAAAATCCTCAGATTTCTTCTCAATGCCCTCACCAACTTCATATCTTTGGAAAGATATGATTTGATTATTTTTGATGATTTTAGATAGAGATGTTGAAGGATCTTTTACAAAAGGCTGATTCAAAAGAGTATTATCACTGATAAATTTCTTCATTTTACCTTCGAGAATATTTCTCTTTATATCTTCTTTTTTATCTAATTTATCAAGTTCTTGTTTATAAATATCTTTCTCAGATTTGATTACTTCTGGATCAATAGATGCTTCATCTATTGCAAGTGGATTAGATGCTACAATTTGCATGCAGATATCTTTCGCTAAATCTTCGTCAGCTTCCTTAAGCTCTACCATTGAGACAATTTTATTGTTATGAGAATATCCATATACATTATTGTTTTTGGCAATTTTAAAATATCTACGCAGCTTTATATTTTCACCTAGCTTAGAAATTGTAGAATTAATCATTTCAGTTATAGAATCTTTACATTCTTCCTCACTATTATTCAAAAGATGATATGACAAATCTTTTGCAAGTGATATAAAGTTATCATCTTTAGCTACAAAATCAGTTTCAGAGTTCAGCTCAAGTACAAGCAAGCTTTTCGAATCCTCATAAAAATTAACAATACCTTCAGCTGCAATTCTAGATCCTTTTTTCTCAGCTTTTTTTCCTGATTCAGATCTAAATAACTTAACTGCATCATCTAGATTATTATTAGCTTTTTCTAGGTACTTTTTACAATCAAGCATGCCAGCACCAGTTATTTCTCTTAGTTGCTTGATTAACTGAAGCGAGTCACTCACTTTTTGTATCCTCTTTAGTTTTGCTATTTTCTTTTTTATTCTTTGCAACCTTCTTAACTTCAGAGGTTTTAACCACTTTCTTTGCTTTAATTGATTTTTTTTGATCTACATTTTCATCAGTGGATTGAACTGATTTTTTAGGTTTAGATTGAAGAATTATCTCAGATATGGATTTCATAAAAAGATCTATAGAAGACATCGCATCGTCATTTGCTGGAATCATATAATCAACACCCTCAAATGAATTATTTGAATCGACTAATGCAATAACAGGAATATTAAGTTTATTAGCTTCTTGAATTGCTATCCTTTCATATCTTGTATCCACTACGAACAGTGCATCAGGCAGTTTTGTAAGATTTTGTACACCTAATAAATTCTTTTCTAATCTTTCAATATCTCTTTTGAGATCAATTACTTGTTTTTTTGAAAAATTATAAAGTTTTTGATTTTTTAACTTTATTCTTAAATCCTCAAGTTTAGAAATAGATTTTTTTATTGTATTGAAATTGGTAAGAAGACCTCCAAGCCATCTATTGTTAACATACGGCATAGATGTTAAATCTGAATATTTCTTTATTATCTCTGATGCTGCTCTTTTTGTTCCTATGAACATGATTTTCCCATTATTCGAAATCAGTTTTTGAATATACTTAGCAGCTTCAATATAATGCTCTGAACTTTTTTCTAAATTAATAATATGAAGTTTCTTATGAGTGGTGTAAATGTATGGTTCCATTTTTGGATTCCAATATTTAGATCGGTGTCCGAAATGTACTCCAGCGTCAATCATCTCTTTGATAGAGAGCTCATTCATACTAAAATTACTCCAATAAAATTCATAAAGTGTTGTATCATATTTGGGTGATTACAACAACTATTTACTACATTTTTTTTATTGATTTGAATAAATTTGCGCAATATGAATGACTTTATAAAAACACAGGATGAAATAGCTAAAATGAGGGTCGCTGGCAAGCTAGCCTCAGAAGTGCTTATGATGATCAAAGACCATGTGAAACCAGGAATTTCAACAGGTGAGCTGGATAGTATATGCCATGACTTTATTGTGGATGTCCAAGATGCAATTCCAGCTCCATTGAATTATAGAGGTTTTCCAAAATCAATATGTACTTCAGTTAATCACCAAATATGTCATGGGATCCCATCTCACAGTAAAAAACTAAAAAATGGAGATATAATTAATATTGATGTGACAGTTATTAAGAATGGATATCATGGTGATACAAGTAGAATGTTTATGGTAGGTAAGACATCTATTCAATCTAAAAGACTATGTGAAGTAACAAGACAATCAATGATTGAAGGAATAAAAGTTGTTAAGCCTGGTGCTACAACTGGTGATATTGGAGCAGCTATACAAGAGTATGCAGAATCAAATAATTACTCAGTAGTTAGAGAATATTGCGGACATGGAATAGGAAAACGATTCCATGAAAGTCCACAAATTTTACACTATGGGAAAAAAAATACTGGCGTAACATTAGAGAAAGGGATGATTTTCACTATAGAGCCAATGATTAATGTTGGCAGTTATAAAACAAAATTACTTAACGATGGTTGGACTGTTGTCACTCAAGATCATGAATTATCTGCTCAGTATGAACATACCATTCTAGTTACAGATAATGGTTCTGAAATTTTGACATTAAGATCTGAGGAGGATGCTGATGAATTCAAATAATAAAGTTTTAAATCTTTTGTCAGATTTAGTCAAATATGAATCAGTGACTCCTGATACGTCAGCGTGTCAGAAATATATTGATAATTTTTTATCTGAGCTTGGTTTCAAAACTGAATATATAAAATATGGAGATGTCCAGAATATAATTTCGACTTATGGAGAAAAATCACCGTGTTTAGTTTTCGTAGGACATACAGATGTAGTGCCACCTGGTGATTTAAATCAGTGGAAAACAAATCCTTATACACTATTGCAAGATAATGGGATGTTAATAGGTAGAGGCGCTGCTGATATGAAAGGAGGTATAGCATGCTTCATGTCTGCTGTTAAAGATCATTTATCAGAACAAAAAAGTATTAATGGTACTATAAAAATTATTCTTACTGCTGATGAAGAGGGTGATGCAATCAATGGGATCAGAAAGCTAGTAGAAAAAAATATATTTAAAAGTAATGAACTTGACTATTGTTTAGTGGGCGAACCATCATCATCAGACAATATTGGCGATGTTATAAGAAATGGGAGAAGAGGTTCTATAACTGGACATCTTGTCTTGAAAGGTATACAAGGGCATGTTGCATATCCTGAGAAAGCAGAAAATCCAATTCATATATGTTCGAATGTACTCTCAAAATTACTTGAAATAAAGTTTGATAATGGTAATGAGTTTTTTCCTCCAACGTCATTTCAAGTCTCTAATATAAATGCTGGAACGGGTGTTGATAACGTGATTCCAGGTGATATAAAATTAGCATTTAATGTAAGATACTCAACTGAAACTAATGCCGAGGAAGTTAAACATAGAATACTGAAAGTTATCGAAAACGAGAATGTTCGCTATGAAATTAATTGGAAACATTCGGGAGAGCCATTCTTAACGACAAAAAAAGAGTTTTTGAATATATGTAAGGACTCTATCATGGAAATTACTAACTTTGAGACAAATGTTAGTACAAATGGTGGAACTTCTGATGGAAGATTTATGGCAAAAATATGTGATCAGGTCATTGAACTTGGACTGACAAATAGGTCTATTCATAAAATAAATGAATCAGTCAGAGAAGATGACTTGGAAGTGCTAACAAATATTTATAAAAAGATTCTCTCAAAAGTTTTTAGTAACTAATAAATGAGGATTCTAAAAGCTCTTGTGTATACTTAGCTTTAGGTGCACTAAAGATATCCTTTGTTTGTCCATGCTCTACAATAGATGCGTCTTTCATTACATATGTTCTATGACAGAGTTTTTTGATTAAATTTAAATCATGGCTTATAAAGCAATATGACAAATCATACTTAGATTGAAGTTCGAGAAGCAGTTTAAGCACACTATCTTGAACAAGAACATCTAGTGCGCTAGTTGGTTCATCAAGAATTAAAAGTTTTGGTTGTAAAACCAATGCTCTTGCAATAGCAATTCTCTGTCTTTGACCGCCTGAAAACTCTTGAGGGTATCGATATAACATATCATGCTCAAGACCGACTTCTAAAAGAATTTCTTTGCACATCATATCAACTTTATCTTTTTCTTCAATTTTTAGTAAATTTATAATGCCTTCAGATAAGATTTGTTTAATTGTCATTCTAGGTGAGAGTGATGAGAAAGGATCTTGAAATATTATTTGAAAGTTCTTCCTTAATCCCCTATTACTTAATATATCTTCCTTAGTAATCGTGTTGCATATATTAATATCCCCTTCATATGACAGTAAATGCATTATAGACATTGCAAGCGTTGTTTTACCTGACCCTGATTCACCAACAATCCCTACTGACTCTCCCTTGTTTATATAAATATTAATATCTTTTAAAGCATCATAATATTTTTTATTATTACTTAGAAAGCTATCTTTCGTAAGATATTTACAATTCAAATTTTTAGTTTCGAGAACTTTTTCATTACTATCTACTATGTCTTCTCTAAATGAAGAGGATTTAAAGTTGACTAATTCTTTTGTATATTTAGTCAGAGGATTACGAAAAATTAATTCGGTATTTTGATTTTCTATAATCGACCCCTCTTTCATCACAACTATCTGATCACAATATCTCTTTATAAGCTCTATATCATGGGAAATGAGTACTAATGACATTCCTAGATCATTTTGAAGTGCTTTAAGCGTATCTAATATTTGCTTCTGTAAAGTTACATCTAATGCAGTTGTAGGTTCATCAGCAATTATTATGTTTGGTTTCCTTAAAATTGACATTGCGATCATAAACCTTTGTCTTTGGCCGCCAGATATCATATGAGGATAACTTTTGAGTATTTTATTTGTATCGGATAATCCAACAGCGTGCAATGAATGAATTATATCGTTGCTAGTCAAAGGTTCGTTTGATAATTCTAGACATTCATCAATTTGTGAGTAGAGGCTTTTCACAGGATTAAGAGATAGCATTGGTTCTTGAAAAATCATAGAAACTTCATTACCTCTTAATTCATTAAGCCCTAAATCATTTAGCTCAAACACGTTTCTATTATTGATTAAAATTTCACCTGAGGTTATAAATATTTTCTTATTGAGTAATCTGAGAACTGAAAGCGCTGTCAATGATTTTCCAGATCCGGATTCTCCAACTATTCCAAGTGATTGTCCTTTTTCAACCTCAAATGATAAATTATTAATCAGTTTGCTATTCGATTTCATCAAAGATATAGAATAATTTTTAAATTGAAGTATGCTCATGATGATTTACCGCTTATAGACTCTCTAATTCCTTCACCAATGAATATAAGAAGCATTAATGTGCCTACAAGGACAACAAAAGTAGTTAGAGATAACCACCATGCTGATATGTTGTCTTTACCTTGTGATAATAATTCACCTAAGCTAGGTGTTGTTGATGGTACACCTAAACCTAGAAAATCAAGGCTTGTTAAAATAAGAATAGCGCCACTTATTCGAAATGGTAGAAAAGTTACCACAGAAATTAGGCTATTAGGCAAGATATGTTTAATTATAATTTGATAGTCTGTCAATCCCAATGTTCTTGCTGCATTAACATAATCCATATTTCTACCCTTCAGAAATTCAGCACGAACATAATCTGATAAGCTGATCCATCCAAACAATGACAATAGTAAAACTAAAAGAAGAATGCTTGGTTCAAATATTGATGCAAATATTATAAGAATATAAAGCTCGGGCATCGAGCCCCATATCTCGATAAACCTCTGGAGATATAAATCAGTTCTTCCTGCAAAATATCCTTGAACAGCACCAAAAAATAGACCAATTACTATACCTATTGCAGTTAGCGCTAGAGCAAATATTACTGACAATCTAAAACCATAAATTAATCTTGCCAAAACGTCTCTTCCCCTATCATCAGTCCCTAAAATATTGTCTTTAGATGGAGGTGCTGGATTAGGGTTAGAATTATTATAGTTTATTGAATTATATGAATGAGGATTGATAGGAAAGATTGCCCAATTATTATCATCTAAAAGTAATTGAGATATAAAATAACCTTTATAGTCAGGTGATGTCTCTAGCTCGCCTCCAAGGTCAATTTCTTTATAGTCAATAATATATGGATAATATATTTCATTATCAATACTCATAATTATTGGCTTATCATTACTTATCATTTCTGAAAAAAGGCTTGTTATAAATAAAGCCATGAATATATATAAAGAGTATATGCTTCGTTTATTAGCTTTAAAGTTATTCCACATTATTGAATAAGTATTCATTATACGTTTCGTTGAGTATCAGAGGATGTAAATTTTATTCTTGGATCAACATACACATACATAATATCTGTAATAAGTTTTGTAATTAATCCAAGTAGAGTGAAAATGAATAATGTCCCCATTACCACTGGGTAATCTCTTTGAATAATAGCTTCATATGATAATAATCCAATTCCATCGAGAGAAAATATTGTCTCAATGAGTATACTGCCAGTAAAAAAAGCTGAGACGAATTGTGCAGGAAATCCAGTAAGTATAGGTATAATTGCATTTTTGAAAACATGCGAATAAAGAACCCTATTTTCACTTAATCCTTTAGCGCGTGCTGTAACAGTATATAATTTATTTATCTCATCGATAAAACTGTTCTTAGTCAACATGGTCATTACTGCAAAGCTGCCTATTATAAGACATATTATAGGTAATGTAATATGCCAAAAATAATCTAATATCTTTTCAATAATATTCAAGTCTGACCAATTATCAGAGATAAGTCCACGAGTTGGAAAGAGATCAAAGAAGCTTCCGCCTCCTAGCAAAACAATTAGGCCAATACCTAAAACAAACCCTGGAATTGAATAACCGACTAACACTATGGTACTTGATATCAAATCAAATTTACTTCCATCATTTATTGCTTTTTTTATACCGAGGGGAATGCTAACTGCATAAACAATTATGAAAGACCATAATCCGAGACTGATTGATACTGGAAGCTTGCTTAATATAAGATCTCCAACACTTTGGTTATGAAAATAACTAGTGCCTAAATCAAATAGAGCATAGTTACTTATCATAATTACGAACCTCTCTAAGAATGGTTTGTCAAATCCATAGAATTTATTTAATTGAGCAATATGTTCCTCCGACAGACCATTTGAACCTCTATAAAGATTCGATGTTGAAGAGGATTCAGTTATCGAATCTAAACCAGATAATTTATTGACTAGTTGTTCAACAGGACCCCCTGGAACAAACTGTATAATCAAAAATGTAAAAAAAAGAATGCCTAATAGTGTAGGAATCATTAATAGTATTCGCTTTATAATATAAATTGTCATTTCATAGACCAGGTTTGAAGCACATAGTTTGTTGGTTGATAATACAAGGGTAGCTTATTTGGCATTTCAAACTTATTGTAATATGCAATTCTATGTGTGTTGATATACCAATTAGGAACCATGTAGTATTGATTCCACAAAACTCTATCAAGTAGTTTTATAGCTGTGATCATTTCGCTTCTACTTTTTGCATATATAATATTATTTATAAGATTATCAACATCTGGATCATTAATACCAGGAAAATTAAATGCACCTTCTTTATTAACACTCTTTGACGAAAACATACTCATAAGTTCAGATCCTGGTGATTGAGATTGATGATAACTTACTACTGTCATATCAAACTCATAATTATCCAAGCGTTGTTGATATAATGAGAGATCTACAGTTCGATAATTCATTTTTATACCTAACCTCTGAAGATTGCCTTTGAAAGGTGCTAGAATTCTCTCAAATCCTTTTTGAGCTAGTAAAAAATTAATTATGATTGGCTCATTGTTAGATGAATAAAGTTGATTATCCTTTATATAGTAACCTGCTTTATCTAATATTTTTTTCGCTGCTATCAATGACTTTCTGTAATCAGATGGACTTAGGTTTATAGGTAAGAGAGATTTGTCCTTTATTTTGCTTATGTTTATACGTAAATCTTTAGCTAATTGAAATTCTGCATTGCTTAATTCAAATTCACTTTTCATTTCACTATTGCTAAAGTAACTATCTGATCTTAAGTATTGATTATAAAATAGTTTGTTATTTGACCACTCGAAATCAAACACATTGGTAATTGCTTTACGTAGATTAATATCAGCAAATATTTCTTTTCTTGTATTAAAAGCAAATCCTTGTATTCCAGTATTATTCGAATGCAAAAGCTCAGTCTTAATAATTTTATTACTCACAAAGTTTGGTCCTTCATAATCTCTTGCCCATCTTTTTGAGTGATTTTCATGAATATAATCATATTCTCCAGCTTTGAAAGCCTCTAGCGCTACAGTCATATCCTTGTAATATTTAATCATGATTTCATCAAAATTAAACATGTGCTTTCTAGATGGTATGTTCTTTGCCCAGTAGTTTTTGTTTCTCAAGTAAGTCACGTTCTTTCCTATACTAAAATCTGATATTGTATATGGTCCACTAGCAATAGGGAGCTTCTTGACATTATTAGGAAACTCCTCAACACTGAGCCATTTTTTTGAAAATATTGGAAGATCTCCAATGATCATATGTAACTCAGGATTGGTTCTTTTAAATATAAACTTGATCGTCAAGTCATCTACTACCACTGCTTTATCTACATCAGACCAGTAGATTCTGTATTGAGGATGAGCTGCTTCAGATACTAATAAATCAAATGATTGTTTGACATCATAAGCTGTTACTCGATCACCATTACTAAATTTAGCTCTCTCATCTATATAATATTCAACAGAAAGTTGGTCATCAGAAAGTCGATATGATTTAGCTATTAGAGAATAGCTGGAAGATGGCTCGTCTAAGCTTCTTGTCATTAACGTATCAAATAAGAGGTTATTTATTTGGGAAGGCGAAAGTGATTTTAATAAAAATGGATTTAATGAATCAAATGTGCCAAAAGCAGAAATAATTATATTTCCACCTTTTTTGGCAGTTGTATTAACATAATCAAAATTATCAAAGTTTTTATACTTAGCTTGATACCCAATGCTTATAGATTTACTGGCAAAAGTATAGCTAGTTTGAATAATTAAGACTATTACAAGAAAAATAACTTTCTTTAATCTCATCATTCTATAATGTACTATATTACAATTATATAATGAATCTAAAAGGAAAAAATGTTCTAGTAACAGGTATAGCAAGCAATAGGTCTATTTCTTTTGCTATAGCTAAACTTTTACATGAAAATGGTGCTAATGTAATAGCTTCCTATCAAAATGAGAGGCTCAGAGATAGAGTTATGAAATTACTTCAAGAGCTTAATATAGATTGTGCTGCTTATCAGTGCGACTTATCTAATGATGAAGAAATCATATCTCTAAGGGATGAGGTTACACAAAAATATGGGAATTTGGATGGCATAATCCATTCTGCTGCTTTTGCACCTAGAGAACAGCTGAGTGGAAAATATCTAGATAATATAACTAGAGATGGATTTACAATCGCACATGATATTAGCTCTTATAGCTTCACAGCTTTGGCTAAATTTTTTAAAGACTACTTAAATGATCATGCCTCACTTATAACACTTTCATATATAGGCTCACAGAAGGTAGTAGAAAACTACAATCTCATGGGAGTAGCAAAAGCCAGCCTTGAATCAAGTGTAATGTATCTGGCTGACTCATTAGGAAGTAAAAACGTCAGGGTAAATGCAATTTCAGCAGGTCCTATTAAGACGCTTGCTGCAGCAGGAATATCAGGCTTTAACAAAATTCTCGAAATTTATGAAAAAAAATCACCCATTAAGAAAAATATTACAACTGATGATGTCGCAAAGGTCGCAAACTTTTTGCTATCAGACTACTCAAATGCCATAACTGGGCAAATAATATATGTAGATAATGGCTTCAATATAATTGGCTACTGATTGAGATACTCTTCATTAACTATAATCTCATATCTGTCATATTTAGATAAATAAAAACTATTGTA